>JGI24022J15233_10006830_pt1 | contig 12457 bp, 9 predicted proteins | sample Ectturendosymbi2_FD_15233 | JGI IMG/M metagenome (IMG submission 15233)
CAACCTTCCCATGGACTGCATGGCCTGACGGTTCTGGACGATGAGACAATTGAATGGCTGCTCAATACCTGCCCCGAGATCTAGTGCGTCCAAGTAGTGATTTCAACAACTAGCTCAAAGACGAAGAAGTCCAGGGCAGNTTGTATAGTGCTCTGCATCCAAAATTGTAGGTCACACGCAATCTCTGCATGGATGACTTTCTGAAGTTACACCATAATTGTGATGCATTTAATTTATGCTTTAGACCGGTGTCAAGCGAAAGTTCTGACTTGCGAAATTTCTGACTTATGACGAATAATGACCGTAACATACGCTGAGAAAATTGATGGTAAGGGCTTAAGGTTTAGTATTTAGGTGAGTGTGTCGGCTTGGGGTTAGAAAAAGAAATATAACTGAGGTAAGTCCAATATTTTTCAGTGGTTATAGTTATTCTCGTACTTCAGCTTGTTGTGGGTATCTGACATCCATAAGCGCAATTTTGTTGTAAAATGTGAGGGGGACAGCTTGGTGTGAAACCAATATATTAAGAAACCTAAAGAAAGAAATGGGGAGGACAAGGTAGATTATATCCCCACTTTCTGAAAAAGTGGGGGGGACGCGTCCCCCGTGTCCCCCACCTAATTGCGCCCACGCTGACATCTAACCAAAAAGTTTTAATTTACACAACATACATCAAAAAAGTAATTGTCAAACTTTATTCCTTTACTCTGAGAAGAAAAATGACTGACAAACAACAACAGATCAGAAATTTCGCAGAGGTCAGAATTTTCGCTTGACACCGGCACTCCGGTTCTGCGATCATCTCTCGAGCTGGACTTGAGATAGCGACTGATTTCCTCGGTTCGTTTCTGATGCAAGTTCTTCCACCAAGCGCGCTAGCGAGCCTAAAAATGTGCGTAGTGTCTGTCGGCGATGGCTGTTGGAGCAACGGCCATTTGCTACCAGGAAATCGATTGTTTAGCAATGCTTGAAATGTTTCATCGGATGAATGTAATGTAGGGGTTTCTTTCAAAAGTTAGAAGTTTGTTTCGGTGAGGTAAAATTATATGGTACCATATTTTGCATTGTAACTTTTGACATTGCATAGACTGGCCTAGTCTACTAGTACTACACATCCGATCCATGTGTTTGAAGGATGAACTGATTTTACTGTACTGCTGTGTCTGTCTCTCGGTCTCCGTCCTTGTCGAGTCTTGAGTAGGCTACAGTGGCTTATGTCACTGCTTTCTTTTCTTGGTAAGGTTTTCACTACATATTGTAGTAGCATATGACAGGTAGACTCTAAGACAGCTGAAGTGGCCTGGCCTAGTCTTGTTGTTAGATAAGTTGATTCCTTTTTTACTGGCCCATTATGTTAACTTCTTCTGTGTTACTTGCTGTACAGTAGACTGAGTAGTTTTAGTGTCCTGGAATTTGGGCTGCTGCAGCTACATGTGTACAGACAGTAGTATATCTTAATCAGCCTATAGTATATCTAGTAGTAAATCACAACACCTGTCCTATATACTGTCTATAGACATATAGATAGACAGTATATAGGACAGGTGTTGTGATTTACTAATAGATATACTATAGGCTGATTAAATTTTGGCAGTGGCTACAGGTAGTGGTACACCTGTGGATCTTGATATTTAAAACCTCATTAGTCATTAAGATAACTCTATGGCGTCCGCTAGGATTCGGGGATTTTCGCAAAAAAAACGCCTAAACGCACGTGGCTTTGCACGGGAATTTCTCCGGCCCGGTATACTCTACAGGCCTGGTGAAAGTCTAAAAAACGTGGCAAGTCTTGTAGTCTGCACTCGAAAAAAATTTTTTTGCTTGGGGGATGCGGGTTTTTTGTGAGTGACGTCATAAGTGGAGGATTTTAGGCCACCTTAGCCCACTTTGCCTGGCCCTGGAGGCTAACCGTTAGGTGGTAGTATTTCGCTGAAGTTTTTACTGGAAACTAGGCTACAATCTGAGTCTTTTGATACTTTGGATGACCTGCTGAGGTTTCAGGTTCAAAAGTTGTGATGTAAGTTAGTAAAAATATTTGAAAAATTAGCTAATTAGATAATTAATTAATTTGTTTATTTTAGATCATAACTTTTGAACCAGAAATGCTAGAAAGTTGATCAAAGGCTCACAGACTCAGACTTGAGCCTAGTTTCTAATGAAAACTTAAGCGCAACACTTTGGCCTAGCGGTTGTGCCCTAGGCCAGGCAACATGAACCATAATGACCTTAAAACTACTTCACTTGTGACGTCAGTCACAAAAAATCCGTACCACCAAACAAAAAAATTTTTTGAGTGCAGTCTACTAGACGGGCCGATCCATTTGAGCTCTTGAACAGCTCTCTTTAATGCAATCGGCGGAGGAGCTAGGGCGTTGGTAAGGCAACTGAAAACTGCTGTTTTTAAGGCCGAAATCGAAGTACGAATATATCGTAGACCGGCTCTCAAAGTGTTAATACACCACCTGTAACATGACTGTTTTACGGAGGTTTGATGAAGTAACAAGAGTGGAAAAAAGTTGCTTTGTAAAAGCAGTAAAAGGAAAAAAAGTGAAGGAAAAATGCTGTATCATTGCAACTTAGTATGCGTTTCCCCCAAACATGGAATGCATGGAAGTTGGCGTTGTTTAAAAATTTTATACATTCACAACTGTTGAAACCTACTTTTTTTGCCCCGAACCGTTGTGATACTCAGATAATCAAAAATTATCAAACTTCAAAATAGACTTTTTTACAGTAGTGTAATATCACCTTTTGCAGTACAATTATTTTTACTACCATTTAGTTTTGATTGCTCAAGGCAAAATATCGGTTTTGGTGACTCCGGTTACGTCATCAAAGCTCCGCAACCAAGCTACGCTATTTACGGAGCTCCGCCTTTTTCAGGGCAAATGGCATGGATCTTGTGGCCTAAGGTTTATGCGCTTTGCCTGCTATGCCGATAGTTTTTGGTTCGACTCTCACCTTGTTGACTTTGGTTTTTTGAACTTTTTTCAGGCTTACATGTTACCTTTTAGGGGTTAGTGTTAGGTTAGCATAGGTTTAGGGTTTATCTTTTACGTTTAGTTTGTTTCTACCAAGCCTACTGCACTCTCATCGTGCGTTGCTGTTACGTCACAGGTGGCGTATCAACAAGTTTTCAAATATCAAGATCAACAAGAAATTTCAAGATTCAAGATCCACAGGCGTATCTATAGCCACTGCCTTTGTAAAAAGTAAAGAAAAACTGGTCTCATGAAATGAATTGAAATGTGCAACCACTGCTACCAAAACAAAAGTCGCCAAGGTGAAAACTGAACCGAAAACCATTGGTGTAGCAAACTTAAACACATCTGCTATGCTACTAAGTTGGTGCTGCTAAAGTGACATATACTCAGCATTTTATTCGAACTGCGTCATGTAGGTGTATCCATAGCCACTACTTTAAAGTTTAGGCAATTAATATATATTTTGCCATCAGAGGCAAAAGTTCTGTTGGAGCTATTTTGTCATTAGGTGAACCCGATCAGTTGAATTGATGGGTCATCTGACAAGAATGATATGTTTGGATTAGTGTTTGGTCTTTGTCACATGACCTACACCTTAATCGTAAATGTTAAACATGAACCCTATACCTAAATGCAAAAGGTAAACCTGAAACGTTTTACAAAAGTATAAAAAAAGCACTCCCATCAAAGGTGTCATCTTTGTTAGTAAAGCCAAAGCAAGATCTTGGTTGCAGATATATGGTGAAGTAACTAGAGTCATGAAAATCAATGTTTTACGATGACCAATGATACCACAATGGTAGTAAAGTAATCTTTCCAGCTAGCCTAAGCCTAATTTTTGCTACCGTCGTTCTNATACCAAGGTTATTTCATTCATGTTAGGAACCCTGAGCAGAACCCAAAATATATTGCAACAATTGTGAAAGTAGGAAAATTTCAAATATTGCGACNTTTTTGTGTTANTTTGTTTGGGTAAAAAATTATATTAAATTCTAATGACAAAATATTTGCCATGGTATGTTTACCTTTGTTTATTGTTTTGTGTAGCTGGAATATTTTGTGCTCAGGTTACATCTTCACACACATGTTATATTCATTACCAATATTTGCACTGAGGGACATCCATTCTTTACATTCTACAAGCATAGACACTAACCACTTGACTATGTTCATTGTGCCTGCTAGTCACAAACTCAATGTTATATGTTGATAAAGCTGGAAACAGTTCGAATGGCAAAATAGTCACTGCAGAGCTACTGTTGATGGCAAAATGAACACTACTTAAATTTTATGCATCGTTATATGCATTTTTCATCCTTTTTTATGGCCTTAGGAGTTTCAAGTGAAGTGCGATATTTCACAATGCTGTGTTTTCATCATAGGCCATGTGGGTAGTCAGGTTAGCTAAAAAAGGTGGGGGAGGTGGAACAATACTGCACAGGGGCTTACAGAAAGTGCAAAACATGCAGAAGACAATAAAGCTTACAGAAAACACAAATATTCGGAAGGCAATAGCTATTCATTGAAAGGAGGCAAGTGGTGGTCAGCAACACTGGCTGATGCATTGAGGATGGCTAAAATAAGATCAAACTTGCACACAGGCCAATAGTGTTCCCCCCTCATCGCAGCCAGGACAAAAGCTGGTAGAATCACTGTTGCTCCCTGGGGTCACCTGACATGTCAGTGAACAGCATTTTTCTTAGTGTGATGCAACCATTTGGAAAATAATGACTGTGCATTCAACATTGAACAAAGGCAAGTGGCAGGCAGTAATGCTGGTTAATGCACTGGGGAAAGCTAAAATTAGATCAAGCTTGCACACAGGCCAATATACTGGCAGGATTCCTTTTGACTGCAGCCAATGACTCCGATGGATAGGCGCTGGTGTAACCACTGACTGTCGGTTCGTGGGGTCACCAGACATGTATCAACAAGTTTCTTTGCAAAGCAGCTCAAAAAAAGATACTGGGCTGGCCATACTGTACATTATGACTAAAATGTGATTCATTGTTAGCACTGGCCTTGATGCTGAAGAATGCATGCTATTGTATAGCAGTTTTGCACATGACACTATTAAGTAGATGTGTGCTTTGTGTGCATGAAATATGATAAGCCTGTTAGCAAGTTCAAATGTCAAAGCTTCACTTTTTATGTTTAGGCCTATACAGTAGGTGTGTGTTAAAAGTATAGTCAAGCGTATACCTGCACCACAAGGGTGAACAAATGCAGAAAGACATTCGTACCATAGACCAAAAGCTTGGAGTGCAAAAATGTTGATTTTATACCTTATTATGCATATGAATGCTGTATGGCAAAGTTTATGTGTGTGCGCTACTGAAAATCTCCATGCACTACTAAAATTCACCGTAAATTTTGTACCTCCTGTTGTATTTGGATATTTGATTTGGGTGGGACTAAAAATAAAGTTTCAATTTTGAGCTTTAGCTGTGAAGTAGCTGCACCTAGTTTAGAAACTAGGTGTAGTACATTGTTTTTAATTAAGGTGTCTATTTTGTCTCATGATGGAAAAACTGTGTTGAGGCTATTTTACCTTTAGTCAAACACAGTTGTTCGAAGTTGCCAAGTATGATATGCAAAGCGACTACTGAAGGTTTTGGTTTAGTGTTAGGATTTAGCTTTTGGCACAAAGCAAACAAGAAGCATTAACTAACAGCTTGCCTGTATTGAATCCATGACAACACTTGTCCATGCATGTTTGACTGAGCCATTATAGACGTCACAATCAACTAAGCAGGTCATGTGTTCTAAACTTGTCATGTGATTGATTTCAACCGATTGTGTTTGACTAAAGGCAAAATAGCTCCAGCAGTGCTTTCACCTTATGAGGCAAATTAAACATCCTCATTTTATTAATTAAAAATGGCATTGTCTATTTTGCCATTCGCAGCAAAAGCGCACTGATTAGGTGAACCCCATTGGTTGAATTGCTAATTGTGACAAGGGCAATATACTCAACACCTTTCCCCCTGGTAGTGCAGGCCTATATCAAGCAGACTGCATGTGATTTAGCAACTACATAACTCACCAGGTGATTGTGCCAGGGAGCTGTTCAAACCCTCAAAAGACTCAGCAATCTTCGAGACTGCAATGAAAAAAAATTTTTTGGTTTTGAGTTTCAGATTTTTTTTTGCATATATTGGCAAAGTATTGCTTATTGATCAGACACTTAGCTGACAACATCTAATCAAATAACAGAGAAAAAGCAACTGCATTATGTTGGCTCACCATCTAATCCAGTGTTTTTCAAGCTCTTTGCTGCAGGGGAGCCTTACACAAATGTTTGCGTTGCTCATGGAACCCTATGCCATCATCTAAGCATCTATCTTCCTTTCTGTAGTAAACCTGTGAAACAGTAGTATTGGTACAACTGCATAGAACTGTGGGTTGCAAATTTTGTCCCAGGCATTTTCAGCAGGTTTTAGAATAGTAAGCATGTTGTTAGTGGCTTCTTCTTTGCCTTGTGTAAGCTGTAGGCAAACCTTTAACTATACACCCTTATCCCTTGTCTCTTTGCATGTTGTACTTGTCTTGTGACCATTTTCACCAATTGTGTTCAACTAAAGGTAAAATAACACAGCCTTTGCCTCATGAGGCAAAATAGACACTATCACAAACATGTATTCAGCAGTCAAGTTTTTTCTAAAATAAATAGTGGGCATTATTATTTTACAAAAAGTCTTCTTGTAAGAACAAAAGCAATAGTTTGCACCACAAGAAATTGCTGTACTTCACTTCTTCTAATTGACTAAACTTTAACATGGAACAATTTTTAGCTTATAAATTGCTCACAATCCTTCATCTTTCTACTTCAACGTCCACCTGTCGTTTTCTAATTAAAAACTACAATAAATCCCTTGAATTATTTCTGGTATGTGCTTGCACATGTGATGGTGTTGCAACAATAACTACTCTGGTGTGATTGAGGCATAAATTTTGTTTGTAGAGAGGTTCCAAGTCACCAATGTAAAATAAAAATAAAAAGGTATATGAAGAGGTTAATTACCTTGGCAACAGGTTTGAAATGAGTTTGAAGTTGCATGATTGGACCTTTGACCAATGAAACTGGCAAAAGTGGACTCCGTCACACACGTCACATTTNGATGTCACACATGTCACGTACATGTTTTAACTGCTGCATTGAGCTGTGCAATAGTTANAATTTCCAGATTTTACGTGAAACTAATGTAACCTCTATGGTAATCGTCTATAATATATTTTTGCAGTGAAGTGGCCTTACTTNACAGAATCCTTGTGATATGTCATTGCAGGTAAAAAGTCACTTCCAAAAAATGTCACACACGTCACGTTTTTCTTAAATAAGAAAATAAAGGAAATGTCAAGTTGCAGAAAAATTTTTTTTCAAAACAAGTGATTATTAAGTAGTTTTTCAAAGTAGTTTTTTTGATATCAAAGCAAAATTTCAGAAATACACCAAATAAAAAAATAATCTGTCTTCAAAAAAATTGTCAAAATGTCATACACATCACATATGGAATTGCCCAACTACAAAAGAATTGAGAATGCGCATAAAGCACATGAGAAAACTTGCAATTTTTTTAATGTATAGTAGTCCAGTGAACTTTATTGTTCTTTTTTCCCTGCTGTGAGATTTTTATGCTTTGGGCCCAAGGCCAGATGAAGTGGGCCAAAGAGGCCTAAAACTACTCCACTTATGACATCACTCACAAAAAATCCAAAACCCAAAACCAAAAGATTTTTGTCATTGTAGACTTGAAGACTTGTCGGGTCTTCAGGGTTTGAACAACTCTTTAGTGCATTGAGAGCTGGAGTCTTGCCTGCACAAGGCATGTGCAAACAGCTTGATTTTCACACAAACTGTTTGAATTAACCTGGCAGCAAAGGTGTTAATCATCTGGAAAGTTGTAGTGGTGCAGCAAGTGAAGGTAAAAATGTGGCTCATATGGATCTTAAAGGTAAATCAACTTGGCGCAGAAATCAGTCAGAAATTTGAGGTTTGTGAATGTGCGTTTAGTTGCTTGATGCGAAACTAATAACTGGTTCATGCGTAACTCACATGGTTCATGCTCTATTGACCTAAAATTTTCAGGTCAAAGGAATTTGCATACGAGGAACATTTGTGTAAATTTTTATTGGGGTGAGCAGTTTTTAAGTTCTATGTAGACTAGTTTTTTTAACAAAAAGGTTAGGTACCCGGTATGGACCTGTAGGGACCCGATTTTCTCTGATTCAAGGGACCTGAACCTTAAGAAACCCTGATGTAGACACAAACTGCACATGACAGCATACACAAAAGCATTGCACATGAGTAGGGGTGGCATCTAGGGGGTCTGCTTGGCTACCATGACAGACCCCTTCGTACTGCAAGTAGGCTACTCAGCATTAAAGTTTATAAAATATCAAAACTGTCACTGCAGGTCTCTAATGCGGGTGGTTTGGAACAGGCAACAGCCTGCATTTCCTTTCTGAAGTTGCATGGTACTATTTTGAAACAACAACATCCCTCCCTAGTCTAAATGGCACCTGCATAATGACATGAAACAATTCACGTTTTTGAACACTTTGAAATAATATTGCGTCGAATGCACGTGTTTCCGAATTTCCTCCTCTGGCCGTGCCAGCTCCAATGCAAGGAACGCTGTCAGAAGCTTGTACACTGCCACGCACAGCTCTTTTGTAATATTTCGCTTCATGGCGAGAGGAGTGTCCAATCGCGATCATTTTGCAGTTTCGACCTGAATTTTATCTGCTGTTTACACCTAATAGGTTACGACTAAATCAAATCAGTTTAGGCCTTCCTCAGCATCACGCCAAGTAATGCGGGCTCGTATCAACTGAAGCTATATTTTTACAAGGAATTTCTTAAAATGAAAGGCGTGACAGCTAGCCTCAGAAATTGTGGTCGCATTATCTGAACAAAATGTCAATCAAGCGTTTTATTTGGAAAATAGCTTCTTTAGAACTGAGCAGTTGACGGTGTTGTTTTCTGCGCAAAAAGTCCTATTGATTTCGAGTAAGTCACTTTTACATTATGATGTGAAAAGAGAAAGTTCTTCAGAGAAAGTGTGGTTTTATGCTAAAAAGTGATATGAAAAGCTGCCCTTCCGCGACGAACCCCATTTTTCCTGGCTAGATGCACCACTGCACATGTGGTAGAGCTGTTCAATGTGAAACTAAGTAACTTGTAGAGTTCACACTTTATTGACTTGACATTTTCAGGACAAATACATGTATGTATAAAGAACATTTGTCCAAATTTTTGTGTAAAAAACTAAGCACTATAAAGTTATAGGCATGTTAATACAGACACAGAAATTTATGTATGCCTATGTCCAATGAATGACTTGAATGAACAGAAATTCTTTTCTGACGGCACTGAATGTAGCATGTTACAGAAGTTGTCAGTATAATTTATTCTTTTGCTTAAAAGAAAAATAACATTTTCTAGTTGCTGAATTTCGATCCAGAGTAGTGATAGCAGGTCTGTAGGTAGTGGTGACTGTTTTCATTTGTCATACAGATGTAAAACTTTTTCTTTATGAAGTTCATAGTTAAAGACAGACTCACAGCAGTAGGTAGACCCAAACATAGTGAGAATTACAATGCTAATTTTTGAAGAGTGGGAAAAATTTTGCAAATCCCATCCTGTGACCAAAAGTTTGTAGGTCAGGGGTTCTCAACCTTTTTTCTCTCATTTACCCCTTGCCAGCTTCCTAACATAAAATTTACCCCCTGTTTTTTGTTCACTCACTAGCGCTATAGATAAAAACAAAGTATGTTGACTTCAGCATCAATAAAGTTACCTTCAGGATAACTAAAATTTATCCTCATGACAGGTTTTTTTTTAAGGTGTTTTAGAGACTCGATTCGGGTCCTTAGATTTGAAAATCGGGTTCCTGAAACCAGAAAATCGGCACCTAGAATCGGAGAAATTGAGTCCCTACAGGTCCATACCAGGTACCTAACATTTTCCTTAAAAAAAACTTGCCTCAGGGGGTATATTTACCCCCAGTTGAGAACCCCTGTCTCAGGTGTTTAATCATAAAATATTTGTTCTTCTGATATGTTCTGGTATTCAGTTAACTTGAGTGAAGTTTTGTTTTTTTCCACATTTTTGCATGTGTGTTTTGCTTCAGTTGAATTGACGTAGTTTGCATTGTTTTCATTGGCTAAATAGCCTAGTTGCTTGAGCATGCACCAACAAAGCTGGTACACTTGGTTCAATTCCCTACCAGGTCATACCAAAGACTCAAAAACAATATTTGTGTCTTGTATAATCTTGTGCTCGGTGTTGATAAGTGGGTGCAAGGGATCAGTTCATGTGTGGTGTTGCCATTTAGTTGTCACCAATGCAGCATTCACTGCGAAAGCAGCTGTGTGGCCCATGGCGCAACCAAGCAGAAATGCACACTGCAGACCACTCATGACACTCTGAAAGTATAGAAACTGAGTGTAAATGAAACTGACTTGAAAATTTGGGAAAAGACAATGTTATAAAAAGGATGTTGTTCTGAGTAAATTTACTAATTTTTAACTAAAATAGAATTATATTTTGTTTTCAACAAAACCAGCAGCATGCTAGCCATAAAACCTGCATATTTGCTGATTCAGCAACAAAGCATCGCAGAAGTGCTGTGTGTGTGGTTTAGGTGGACATATCCGTGATGCTATTGGGCTGTACACAACAGTGGGCCTAGACAACAATCCTTTGTTCACATGGCAAAATAAGTTTTTCCACTTCCCTTCCTAGTTTTGCTGTTTAACTGATGTTTTTCAGTGTTTAGCTTCAAAGTAATATTAACTTTTCTAAGGAATTGTCCAATATAGGTTTAAAGAATTCCTTAGGTTTAAGAACCAGTTTCAGTTGCATGAATTTTTTGCATTGCAAATCACACCTTAAAATGCAATCATCAATTGATGGCTATCTGTTTTTTTTCGCTGATACATTTTGTCCACTGAAACATTTTGGTAATTTTTACCATAGTACAGTAGTATTGAAACTGACCATGACACTATTCATTAGTCTACATTTCTGACCAAATTGACCTAATTTTTTTTAGTAATTAAAAAAAAAATTCGGTCTATGACTGAAAAAACCTAGATGGCTCTCAAATTGTGCAGCAGTGGTTAAGTCAACATCTTTCCATATTTCGTACTTAAAAAAGCACGAATCCTATTATGCTTATGAAATTAAAGTTGTTTAACCCTTTAAGTCCTGTGTCCGCCATAATTATGGGGCAGATTTTAAACGCATTAAAAGCTATAACTCGCCAGCTACTATAGCTAGGGCTGTTCAAACCATCCACGGATTTAGCAAGTCTTCTAGTTTCGATTAAAAAAAACGTTGTTTGATTTGGGTAGGGGTTTTTCTCTTGGTGACGTCACAAAGAAGGCAGGTTTTTGAATCTTTGACCCACTTTAACTGGCCCTGGGCGCTTATCCAATGAGCCATTTTTATGGCTCAAATTTGTTTTGGAAACTAGATGATCATCTGCATCTATAGAGCCCTTGATTGACCTTCTAGCATGTCTAGAACAAAAGTTATGGCCAAAAAACTCCGTTGTACTAAAAATTCCAAAAGCTGCAGAAAAAGCATGAATCTCCCGCTGATGGCATTTTTGCCAGAGAAAAACTGCCGCGAGCTGTCGATCGAGAGCTAATTGCGATGCTCGAAAGACTTGTGATGCTTTGTAGTTTGCACTTAAAAAAACCTTATGAGGTTTGGGTTAGGGGTTTTCAGTGGGTATCGTTAGAAAAAGGGTAGGTTTTGCTATTTTTTGGTTATTCTTTTATGATGTCATCACCCAGACAATGAGCCGAAATAGTGGCTCAAAGTTTGGTTGGATTCAAGGCTGGAATATGAAGCTTTAGAGGTCTAGATTGACTTCCTGACATTTCTGCTCCCCAAGTTATGGGCGAAAGACCCCTAATCTTGTAAGGATTCCCTAGGGAATTAGTGGGGATCCCCCTAATTGTTTTTTGCTTGTTTTGCCATAGCTTTTGAACAAAAATGCTAGAAAGTCCATCAAACCTTCTAAAGACTCGTATTGTAGCCTAGAATCCAAAAAAACTTTGAGTCACAAAATCTGATGGATTTTTCGACTCCCAGGATATGACGTCATCATCCAAATGTAAACAAAATATGCATAAACATCCACTCATTATGTAAACATCAACAAAAAAACCTGAGATCTTAAACTAAAAATTTTTTTTGCAGTCTAAACTACAAGTCTTCATGAGTCTTGAGGGCTTGAACAGCTCTCTATTTTATTCTAACGACAAGTTATGGCCATATACAAAGGGGATGTTATTCAACCTCTGGTTTCCTTTTGTAGGGGTAGAAAGTTTGACCACTTTTTGGTTTGTGTGGCATAATTTTTGATCCAGATATGCTAGAAAGTCAATCAAGGGCTCTAAAGACTCATAGGATAGCCTAGTTTCTAAAAAACAGTTGAGCGAAACAATTGGCCCAT
>JGI24022J15233_10006832_pt1 | contig 12456 bp, 8 predicted proteins | sample Ectturendosymbi2_FD_15233 | JGI IMG/M metagenome (IMG submission 15233)
CGAAATATAGATCAAGCCATCGGGTGCACTTGGGGTAAAATCCCGGAAGTTGTGTTTCGTCGCTTTTGCCTGAAGCATACCAAAGGAAAAATGAAGTCCATGTCTGGCAAGAACAGTCAAATGGGTTGAAACGAATGTCAAAGTAAATCAAGTTCGATAAAAATTTTGGTCCTGACAAAGCTTCACCCAAATGTATCATAGCATTATTGCTAAGGTCAAAGTGCTTCAGAGACATGAACGAAACTAACGATTTGCTGACGAAATGGATCTGATTGTTTGAAACAGTAAACGTTCTCAACCGCGGGCAAATAGTTTTTAACGTTATGTCGAGAGACGAAAGCTTGTTATTGTCCAATCTTAACTCCAACACAGAACCGTTTAAAGGTTTCAGAGCCGAAGATGGGAATTCAGTCAGTTCGTTGGATCGTAGGTCTAAACTTTCTAGATGTTGCACACCGAGTAAAAAAAAAGAAGGAATAGGGCTTTTGATCTGGCAGTTTTGAAGCGTCAAGGCACGCATGTTTGAAAAATGTCCAAAGACATTCTTCACCCAAATATCTAAACCAAACAAGTGGTTATCTGACAAGTCTAACTTTTTCACAGCAGTGAGAGTTTCTCCATGGGGTGTGAGGCTCCGGAGAGTGTGGTAAGCTTGAAAACCGATTCCTCTAAACTTGAAAACAAAATGGGATCTTGTCCGTTGTATAAAAGATAAATCAAACGTCAAGCCTTTATCAATCCTTTGTATCAGCAAAACCTTCAGGTGACGAAGCTTGCTAATCGCTTGCGGGTATATCTTGTTCAATGGATTGTTTTGAAGATTTAGTTCACAAAGTAATTGTAGATGTTCCAGGTCGTCATTGAGGATGTATTGCAAGTTGTTATTCGAAAGATTTAAAATGGAAACGTTAGGAGGCAAAAGTGTTTGTTTGACAGACGTAATTAAACAGTGGGAAAAATCTGCAGAATGTGTGAGGTCACAACCTGAACCCCGAGTTTCCTTAGTTGTATTTGCAAGTGAGAATAAAAGCAATTGCTGTGTCCAAAATATTCCGAAGTAGTTTCTTTTCTCTCTACGATTTTGTTGGACTTGATCGCAAATTCCTTTGATTTCTTCTTTTCCTATTTGATTGTGACTGGCATAAACAGTTGTTAGGTTTGGGAAGTGGTTCAACGACTTTGGTGCAAGTTTACCCACGCACAAGGAGGTCAAACTTATTGTCTCCAGTTTTGACGGTTGAGCCAGATGTATGAACGTACTTTCATTAATTTCTATTTGCGGCCTGGGGCAGTCAAAGTACTGTTCCGCATGTTTGGGGTTTACTCCTATATACAACTCCTTCAGAGCGTGCAGTTTAGCAAAATATTTTCCAAACTGTAGATGATGACCTGCGTCTACAATGGAGATATTTTTTGAACAAGGAAAGTTTCCCGAAATATCTAAATATTTTAAAGTTTGCAAAGATGAAAGAAGCTTTCCCTCTCCGGGCAATTGGTACAAGTGGTTGTCTCGAAGGTGTAAAGACTCAAGCTTTAAATTGTGCATGAAGATTTTTCGAGGTAGGTATGTTATCAGATTATAAGAAAGATCAAGAAATTTCAGGTGTGTTAACGGCATAAACGCCTTTTCTTGAATGACAAGACTGCAGAATTTCGCACGTTTCCGAACTGAGCGATTGACCACGACACAAGCATGGAACAAAGACAACTTTTCTAATTTAGGTGTTGTTTCAAAATCTTTGTCATAAATCGTTGTTATTGCATTGGTACCAGAGGAGAGTGACTTCAATCCGTTTGGAAACGTTTTGGTTGGAATCTTTTTCAAAACATTTCCATTTATTTCTAAGTGTTGCAGAGAAAGTGGCCACTTTGCCGGTATTGTAAAGTTTCCTGGGCAAATAACATAATCGATGGCGTAACAGTTAAAACCCACTGAGGTGGATAAGAGGTTAGGTAGATGATTTAAATAATCTGTTTTTAAAGGAGCGATAAATGTGCCGTCAAGGCGAAGAGCTTTAATTGATGGAGGCAGATGACTTGGCGCTTGAGACATATGGTTAAAACCGAGATACAATTCTTGGAGTTTGTTTGGTGAGAGAAACTGCCTTCTTCGATGACGAGCATTTTCTGGCATGTTGGCATGTTTTCGAAGGGAGTGTCCAGAAGCAAGGGCTTGGCGTCCACAGAAATGCAGTTAAGCTCCAAATTCAAAATTATAAGATCTCTATATAAATCAAAATCGTCTCGACGAATGCGGGTAATCATGTTTCTACCCAAGTCCAAATACTGTACAGATTTTGGAATTGTTTTAGGTACTTCAGTCAGTCCACGAAAGCCGCAGTCCACATAAGCAATCACGTCGTTCAAATTTGATTGCAGTAGTTCGTAATGCGAAAACGGTCGATTTAGCTCCTTAACACTGCGCGAGGGCATGGTGCTTTCGTATTTCAGTTGGTCACAAGGATCACCAATGTTCTTTGCAGCAACAGAAGTGACAAAAAACAAACAAGCATAAATTTCAACACTTTTCATAATGTTTCTTTAACTGTCTTCTTTTTCAAACCTAGTCAGTTTTGCAGAAGCAATGGTTTACTATTTGATTTTAATATTTATTTTGCGTCAGAATCATGGTCCATATCACAAGGGTGCTTGAACAACATAATAACATAAAAATGCTTGAACGTAGCGCTGTACAGAGCAAATGTTAGATGATAAACAGACAACAGAGGAAGATGGCAAACTTTACAAAGAGACGTACAGTTGAAGGTTTAGACTAAGCTCTTGGAAATGACGTTTACTGGCAATCCACACAATACCATCAATAGTCTGTTTCAGGAATGTTATACAGAGAAGCAGTCGTTCATAATTTTAACATCCACAGCAAAGGTGTTATCAACCAATTCAAATTACGAAAGCTGCTAGAAACGCAATTTTCACCATTTTTTTGACACGTTGTTCGGGAAACTAAGTTGAACTTTAGTACGGAATATACTGTCTGTAATGCACGTTAAACTATTGCAAAATCGATACCAATCTTCACCTGAATATTTTTACTTTAAAATAAGGCAGCCACAAAGAAACAAGAAACATTTTCAATGATAAGTAGAGAGTTCTGCGAAACTAAATGCTTTTCCCTACTTGTTAGCTGAAAAATCAGTTAATAGGCCAGATATATCGAAATATGACTACTTGTTGAAAACCTTTCTCTATTCGTAATCCTGTTGAAACGTTTCATTTGGTATTTTCCTTTTGCTGCTCTTACAAAACGACGTATTTTTAATTATTTTGACAACTGTCAACCGAATTGGCTAAGTTGTTTTAAATTTCAATGGGAAACTGAGTTTCTTTGATCGGGACTTTGTTTTCGTAAGCTTTGGGTGTAATTGAAGCGCTTTGTACCAAAAATGAAGTATTTTTATATAACAATTTTACTAATGACTAGAAAGGGAGTTTTGTGAAACTGAATGCTTCGGCAATGACCAGAAAATTTTGTTGACAAAATTCCCACATATCTTGGTTTGAACCAAACAGTCCTAACTTTCACCTGCTTTACTAAATTGCTAAAACCCAATAAAGTTTTGATTTTTGTTTAGAATATTTTGAATCTTCCAACTGCTTGTATGGGGCAAAAACTATTTGTTGTCAAATTATGGCACTAAAATTTGTCAGCAAAAACGTGTGATAGTCCACCAAATAACTTACCATCATAAAGTGATATAACCAACTGAAGAAGGCAATGTCAAATTAAAAAAAATACAACATTTACAATGAATAGGTAACTTAACTGTAAAGTGGAAAGCCCTTCCCTGAATTCATGAAATTCCTCCGTTAGGAGGAATTCCTCCCCAGTTGGGAACCACTGCTTTAACACAAGCGTCCTCATAGTTTTCTTTTGACGAAAGGAGTGGAAAGAGTTCAGATTATCACTGCATAAGGAGATTTCGCAAGAGCCGACAAAACAAAAACTTCATTGTCGTTACCTTTAAACAATGATCTGCAAATATTTGACCGAGTAGAGCAGCGTTGGTTTTCCTACAAGTTCACATCAAGGTTTTACATTTGTAGGCGATTTCTGACGAATGTTAGAAATTTTTTTTGCATCGTCCATCTTCTATTTTTTGGTATATGTTTCTTTGTCATATTTCAAATCAAACACAATATTGATCAAACGTAAGCACTTTTGCCGTTGCTAAACAGGTTGGTAGGCGTAGTGCAAAAGAAGCATTTTACACGCGAAGTCGCCTCATCTGTCAACCATTACGATGCAATGATGATATTTTTTTCCGTTTCGTTTACAGTTCAAAACACTTGACAACCGTATTTACTCGATTGTTAGCCGCCCTTGATTATGTAAGCCGCACTTGAACTTAGGTTACCTAAGCCTCTGAGATACATTCACATGCTAGCACGATTCACGTTTAATTGGCAATCCTGGTAATGGAGCTTACACCACTACAACTGCCTTCTGTTCATCATAATCCCTCCTTTGACGGATGTGCATGTGATGCTGAAGAGAACAGAATGTGAAAAGAGAGTTTGATCTACAAAACGTAGCCAAGGAAAGACTGAGCATCATCTACACCTTTCGATAAGGTGAAGAAATAAAAAACGTGAGCCGCCCTTGACTGTAAGTCGCTCTTGATTATAATTAGCCGCATGAAATGATGAAAAAAGTTTATAAGCCACGGCTCACAATCGAATAAGAACGGCACTTACGTGGATTTGAAAAGTGCCTAGTCGCCTAGCCTAGAAGCTATATGCAGCAATTATTCAGTCCCGAAAGATTATTTTACGATCTTTACTGTGCACTGGCATGTCGTATTGCAGCCCACTTGGCATGAATAAAGCACAATTTTGCTGGTTTTAGGTGATTCTGTGTTCTTCCTTGCAAGGTAGCTGCTAATGAAACTAAGTTGAACAGAGTTTTACACTTCATTTGAAAATGTTTTTCCCATCAAGCAGATGAAGCTGGACATCACTAATGTTGCAATATATCTTTGCTAGCCTAAAGCTATACTATCGTTCTTTTTTTCTGTAATAGCGAAGAGCACAGTAAGTCATGCGCCACCTGCAAACCTAAGTAACGTTTCCGCTCATGCGTGGGTAGACGTACAGCAAACGGCACAATATATTTGGCAAGGGAATAAGAAGTTGTGTTACTTCATCTTTTTCACCCAGTGCTTTTCTGCTGTTTGGTAGAACCGCAAAATTTATTTAAATTTTGAGAGACAGCGGCTTAATTAAATTTTTAACTCGCCATAAACCGGTAAAATAATAGCTGATGTATGATGAAATTGGTCACGAGCAACTTTTTTGCAGACACACAGTCGTTTGCGCAAGATACGATGCTGTTTTCTTAAACCCAGGGCCGGCGCTAGGTGGTTTGGGCCCCCCGAGCCTTGACGTTGGGGCCCCCAATATACAACACATTGCATTTAGCACATAGTATTTATGTAAACAAAAACATCGATTTATTTTTACAAATGCTTATAAAAGCATTTTCTGCAGCATTAACACAACGTATAAAGGAGACAGACTTAAGCACTTGCTATGTTTCAAGCTAGGAAAATGACTTTTTCCAAGTTTCCAAAAATGCAAATATTTTTGTCGACTCAGTCATATCTAATGTTTTAGCAGTTTCAACTTTCAATAGATATCATTGCCAGATTTGTCAGCCTTTCATCAGTCATAGCTGATCTGTAAAACGCTTTGATGAGCCTCAGCTTGCTGAAGCTCCGTTCAGCAGTATTGCGTACAGCAGTGATCGGAAAACTTTCGTTAGAATGGCCCCAAGCCCCCTTTCTGTGGGCGTTCGCAGAAATTTTTCCAAAGGAGGGCAACGTCGAAATTTTGCTTCAGGTTGCTGACGATACAATGCAAACGGACGTTCACAAAGCGCTTTACCCTTTCTACACAAAAATGAATTGCTCCATTTTACGGCAATATTCACAGACACAAAAAATTCGCTTCGTTGGCAGCAATAGCCAGGTATATTGCGATAAGATATAAAATAGACTATCTGCAGATTTTTCAAACAGGGTACTTTTTCATAAAGAAGCAAATTTCCATGGTCTTTAACAAAACCACAGTTATGTCTTTATTTTACCTAGCAAAACTTGCGAACATCACCTAGAAACAAGAGCTGCAAACGTCTAAGATCTCGTCCAAAGCAATCAAACACCCTTTCAACAAATCCTTGCTTGTCTTTACTGATTTTTTCACACGATGAACGCTCATCCACATAAACCGGACAAACATTCAGTCTCACACTAACCATGGATTTTTTAAACTTATCATGCTTCTTTTCACACAGTATAGGTTATAAAAGTACGTGGCTATCCGCTATCAGAACTCACTGTCTCCCTGCAGTACTTGCGTTCAACACTCGCATGCGGCAAAACGTCTACTACCCAAACTTGAAGTGAACACTTGAAAATCCGTTACCATGTTATTGTTACGCAAATTAAGTCCAACCGTAGAACAATCTGTGCGCAAGTTTCGCAACTTGCCTCTGGAGACAGGCAAAGTAGCGGATATGAGTGAACTGCAAACTCATCACTACACAACACCAGGACAGTGGTGTTTTAACGTCAAACAATCAATGTTCTATATAGCTGTTACAGTAGCCTACGTTTGAGCCCAAGCAACCGGCGCAGCAAACACGGCCCACAACATCAAGTTTAGTGCAGACCAATCAAAAGTGCTGAACGGCGCACAGCTGGGCCGAGGCCCACCACTGGGCACAGTGTTATTCGTTAAATAGCTAAATTTCTCATTGGTGTAAACTTCGGAGTTTTCATTGGACAACTCTGATGCAAGATACACTGGATATTACAGGTGCGGGCTACGAATACGATTTTATATGATTGTATACCGGTTATTCTATACATGTGTAGTGAAAGGATACAACACAGGTCTGCAACAATGGTGTGACTAACGGCGGCACAAGGGTGTGAACCTCCCCCCTGACAAGCCAAATGCAAAAACTGAGCCACCATTTTGCTTATATTTTGTTGGTATTCAGTATATTTCGGTATACTTTTTGGTTTTTATTCAGTTGTTTTTTTTGCGTTTTTTGGAAGTTTTTGGACTGTTATTTCCCAGTGATTTCGGTTTTCAACATATAGAAATCCACATCCGATACACTTTCATTTAAAAACTTTTTTCTGAATGTTGGCGAGGTGTCCCCAACGGTGGCCGGTGGTCCTCTATCAGCTACGTTTCCCACCCTGACTACAACCTCTAGCTATGCAAGTGGTCTGCAAATTAATCTTCCTGAACAATATTTTACTAGGCTATACCAAAAAGATGCTTACAATCAACTTGGATTCAGCAAACCTTTCGTGCACAAAAGCCAGCTTGCCAAGGCAAGTGTGAAAATGGAATAGTTTTTCACCTGTGAAAATGGAAATAGTTTTTCAAATCTTTTTCTGATACTTATACAATAATCGAACAAGCCTTTCCTGAAAAATTTACTCAGAGGCCAATTCCTCGTCAGTATTTTAATTCTCGGTTATTAGGTCCACATCCTCAGTATGTAACTTTTACTGGTCTTTGTAAGTGCACATGATTCTCGCAATTAATGTTGCCATACGCTTGATAGCCATTTCCTCGTATTCGCTTCCGTCTTTATCGCACCTCACTGTTCTCGGGAATGCACATCACCACTTATCAAGAACAGTCATCACATGATTTGTAGCATAGCGCACGTGACACCACTTTTGCAAAAGATAGCTTCTGAGTCAGAAGCAGTTGTGAAGTTCGGGGAAAGCTGGGAACGTCCTATCCTTCCTTCTTTTGAAAGAACATCTTCACTTTTTTGGTGTGGCAATAATATTATGGCGTTTTTCTGTCTATTTGTATGGAATGTCTATCCGCCAAAAGTTCTCATTTTTATTGATTAGCACGGCATGTATTTCTTACAAAAGCGCTGCCCCACGTCTTAATTTGAAGTTGGAGCTGAACATCAACCAATTCTAATGCTTTTCATATCTTAGAAACTTTAATGAAGAGCTTTCCTACTGACCATTAAGATTACTTTTTACTAGGTTGGAATTTATTTTATCCGGATAAATTAATTGAATTTCTTACTCTCCATAAAGCTGGACCTACGATTACTGGACCGGCAGAGGTGTTAACGACAGGACTATAAGGTAAAAAATGCAAACAAACCTAGTTTGTCTTCTGGTGATGAAAAACGTGAACGTCTGAAAACGAAACAAAACGATCCAAAAAAATTTATGGAGACTAAGTACTACGTCAGCTCAGAATTGTCCTCTTGACGCCATATTGGACGGACGTATTTTTTAGCTCCGAAACGTTTCTGTTTGAAAGGGAAAATTCTGGCAGGAAAATCGACGTTTAGACTTAGAGTTGTATTCACAACCACTGCAAAGGACGGAGTCAGGAATTGTTTTGATGATGACATCACAGAGAATCTTTTGGGAGTGTTAATTATTTTTCAGGAATATCTTGGCTAGTCGACTGGATAGTAACTGTGATAGAAGTACTGGACGTGGTTTGAATAATTATAACTTTTCTTAAGTACGTGTAAAGAAGGTCTATGCAAGAGGTCAAGCTACCTAAAGGTAGGTACGAAACAGTTTTATTTGCCATATTGTTTCATAATAGGTAACATAGTTTTCTGACAGCACCAAAATGCACTTTATTCACTGAAAGTGACTAGCAGCAATGAAACATACAAGTCAAGCGGATAAGAATATCAGCAGTTTTCCTCAACACTCTCTTGACACTGCGCAGTAAAATTCAGAATATGGATTTTTGATTATGTTATTTAGCTAACGTACGTTGTTTTCGAGCCCAATAGAGATGATATCAGTTAATTTTTCAAGCTTTTTTTCAATTATTATCTTGAGTTTGTCCATCAATTGATTGTTGTCGGTATTATATATTTGTGTACAATTGTCATTTCAGAGAAAAACATATTATCTAGGTGTTAGTGGGTACTGTACCAGTCCTTTGCAACGCAAAATTTAATAAGTTGTGACATGAGACATGAACATTTTTGTTTCTTTTTGTAGAACTTTTGAATTTCAGGGAAAATACAAAATTTTACATGCACGTAATATGTCATCTTCTTTAGTTTTAAAATATTTTGTATAAGTTTTAATGTGAAAAGAACAGAGCTATACTGGTAGACTTGCCAACCTATCAACACTTTGCTGAAATGAATTTCAATCTGGATATTCTTTGAATACAATTGCAAGAGGTTTGTGGCAGAAAGGGACCAGAACTATCGCCCGCTCTGTCCAGTTAAGAGAAGTTATAGCACAATAAATAGCCTTTCCGTTCAAATGTAGTGGTTTCCGCATGACTGCGGCTGCTACCATAGGTGGCAGAACCGGGGCGGCGCATGGGCCTAGTCCCCCCACTTTTATTTCTGGGGGCCTGTCCCCCCACTTTCAAATTTCGAATTTTGCTTAAATAAGTTTATGTAACACAATTAATATTACGTCCATTGTTGAAGTAAGTCGTTTAATGAAAAAAATGTTGCAGAATTTTGGCAGTATTTTGTCAAGATTATTTTTAATATATTATTTGTAACTTGACAGTGAATTTGACAGGATTTCGTAATTGTTTGGCAGAATACACCGTGCGCTGTCTGTCACCCTGCTATGGTTTGCTTATCGCAGTGGTGTTCTTGAACAGTGTTGTCAGATGGTGTAATACAGGATTACAGGGGTCACCAACATGGTGCCCGCGGTCGCCAGGTCGCCCGCACGGACCACGTGAGTCCCCGGCCGGCCTGTTCTGACAATGGCATAAACATGATCACTAACATAATTGAAGACAAATTGAGCAAATTTTGTTTCAGAAGTGTGAGTATTAAACTGCATGATAGCCCTTCGCATGAATCTGTACCAACAAGTAGCTCTCAGTTTCAAAAAGGTTGGCGACCCCTGGTGTAATATCACACAATTTTTACAAAAATGGTGTAACTCATATGCTTGTGTGTATGGGCGTCGGAAGGATTTTATCCAAGGGGGCACTAGTGGATTTTTTCAAAAGTTTTGCTAGGGGGGTCAAAAGTGGTGAAATTTGTTTTTTGCCACTCACAACTAAGTAAACAGCCTTTTTGCTGCAATTTTCAAATTCCTGCCCCCTTCCGACACACATGCTTGTGTGTAGGAGAACGTTCGTGCTACACCATTAAACAATTGGTGTAATTTCAAGCGTTTTGACACCTTTCTAAATAGTGAAAATTTGCTGGATCTTATGCGCAAAATCAAATATTTGACAGATCAGTTTCAATTGTGTTGTTGTTTTTGCATTGGCAACACTAAACAGCTATAGTTATTTCTGCATTGGCAACAAAATCGACATCCTTACAGACAACGTCGTAGCTGCTATATATGCTTTGTCTTGTCCTTGCAATCCGGTATCTTATGCAGTTGTAGATTGATTATTCAGTCATGTTACTTCTGTGTTCAAGATGTGGAAAAGTTGTGATTTTGAATGTAGATAGGTATCAATGCTATGTCATATTTTCCCGTTTTTTATATTGTATTCTAGGTGTTTTCAACAACCCAGTGGCAACTTCAGCACAGGGGCTCCTCGGGATTAACCCGAGTCTTCGATTACGATTTATGTCGGAGAACGCAAGCTTGCTTTGTGTATTTGTGCCACCACCCAGGGCCGGTCCCACTTCAAAAAGTTGTTAACTCGGGTTCTTTTCTTTGGGTCATGTCACTGTTCATAAATTTTCGTTCCATGTCTGGCCCTTCGCGTTCATGTTGCAGGTGACCTGAATAAAACAATATCGTTCGTAGTAGGCGTTCTCACGACTTCGTTCGCTCGCGCTTTACTCGGGCTCATCCATTAGGGACTGAGCTGCCATATGCAATTAAGTATTTTTGAAACATAATTCATATCGGACTGATTGATTTTTGGAGCACTGGATTTGAAAAGAACATTGGATTTGAAGTCCAATCCAATAGACAGTTCCCATTTCGAGAAAAATTTTAAACAAACGATAAATTGTCCAGCAACTCGGGTCAACATGAATGAGCCTAGTACGCAGCAGGTCTGCAGAGCCGAAGCAGAAGCAATTTTGGATGGCTGGAGCCGGAGCCAAAAACTTTTAGATGGTGGGACCGGAACCTGAAATTTGGGTTTCGGATCCACAAAGGTAGTTTGTGGGGGAAGCGAGCTATACAAATAATACAATGTTTTTTTTCTGATTTTTTGGACCAAATTGTTCCGGAGCTGGAGCCAGAAGTTTCTAGATGTTGGAGCCGGATCCAAAAATATTAGGTGCCCGGAGCTGCAGGCGGAGCCGAAAATTTGAAGTACCGGCTCCACAACCTTGTTACGCAGAGGACTTACAGGCGATATCATTGCTCTGTGACGTACGTTACTCAACAATGGAGAGGTTACCATGCAAACGTCTCATTTATTGTCACGTAACTAACGTCACAGAGCAACAATAATGCCAGCCAGAATGAAAGCAAATGGAAAAAATCCATAACCCTCACAGTTAAGAAGTTCAAAATGCAATCTTGGGAGAGTTTCCGGCTTAAACTACAGAAGGTTCCCTATCATTGGCAAGCTAACAAAGTATTATACATGCAGCATATGGAGTGACATGCTCGAAGCTAACCATCAGGGCCGGATTAACCATTGGGCAAACCAGGCAAATGCCCGGGGTCTCGCGCTCGAATATCAAAACACTCCTTCACTGTTTTTTCATGTTTTCAGGCTGTTCACCACGCGTGAAAATCGTAGAGGTTTCTGATTACTGCATTTAGTATATAGGCAGCGCCGGATTTAGATGGTGGTGAGCTCGGGGCCCAGGCGTGGTGGGAGGCGCCATGTGCGGGTGTAGAATCTTTAGGTAGGTGATGGCCGATGAAGTCACTAGCATTTCCACGGATCATTAACATTTTGACGTAATTTTGTGGCGTCATATTTGTTAACTCATCTGTAACAAAACTTTATGATGCAACATGATATTTGACAATGATTAGCGATTTGTGAAACTGTTGCAAAACCGGTCACGAGAAGCAGCGTATTTTCGTTTTTTTTTTTAATTTTGCTTGAAAAACGTTTCTGGGCGATCCAACGTTTTCATCATCTCTAACGTCAATCCTCGTTCAGCAATAAATTTTGCGACAGAAACCAAACGTTGCAGAAGCGGTTTCCAATATTGCTAGCATTGATTGATCTAACTAGCTAGCTCTGCATCAATTCTTCATAGCGATCAATTCCATCTGCGACTCAACGTAATCGTGGCATCTTTATGTTCCATTGATTGCTCGAGGCTCCTCAGTGCGCTTCCAGTCGCAGATTCCTTTTCTAATGAGGAAATGAGCACATTTCTAATGAGGAAATGAGCACAATACAAATGTTACAGAAATAAGCTTACTCACTTAAAAGAAATCTCCAAACAAAATTATTATAAACAAGCTTTCCAAAAATGCCATCATGATATAAAAA
>JGI24022J15233_10006833_pt1 | contig 12454 bp, 6 predicted proteins | sample Ectturendosymbi2_FD_15233 | JGI IMG/M metagenome (IMG submission 15233)
CTTTATCGGAGCTTCAACAAAGACGACCCATTCACCAGTCAACAATGCCATTGTCACGCCCGTTTGAAAAGGCGACAAACCATAAGAAAACAGCGACTGTACATCGCGAATGATGGCTGTTTGACCAAAACGCGGAGTGGAGTCTCCATGTATAGTTTGTTTGAGTGGTCGCTGTGCGTCGCAACCCTCTGCGAGTGATCGCGCAGCAACGCTCAGTGGAGGAGAGTAAACGAGCGCTCAAATCACCACACCGCAAACACACGAGCGTAAGAACGACTGCTGGCTTGCAAAAAGAGTCAAATCAACTAAGGTTCTACTTTTTTTCGAAATTTTTTCCTGTCACACACAACCGCTTCCAAAGTGCGCATACGGATCGCTTTTGAGATGCGCTGTAGCAGTGGCACACTATCTCAAAGTAAGGAGATTTGCATTAAAAAAGGATTTAATTTCGGTTCAGTCCAAACCAGTGGTTGGCAACCTTTTAGCTACCACGCCACCTTTAGTAATTTACCTTTGTTTCAAGCCCCCCCTGACATCAAGTAAGTTGTAAAAAGAAATACATCTATTTCCAAATTCATTGATCAAACTTTCCATGTTGTAGAGCGCGTATGGTCTCGCGCCCACTGGAAATATATTGACGCTCACCTAGGGGGGAGTGCCCCCCGATTAAGAACCACTGATCTAAAGTGTTCCAAAGGTCGGTGTCTATCGCAAGGAATCCTTTCCCAGCAAAGCATCAAACGCGAAGATCGTACAGAGTATATTTTTCGCCTGCTAGGTAGGCATCATCAGCTCTTATCCAAAGGGTTGGTTCAAACAACGCAAATCTACCCATGTTGCAGCTTGTTCATCGGTGCCAGTTCGTAAACCCTCCGTTACAAAGTATTTGAAATCTCTCCTTTAACTTAAGAAGGGTCATGCAGAACCCATTTCGGAGGTGAAAAAGAAATCAGTGGTAGTTAGTCATTAGTTTTTCGTGACGGGGCAGACTGGATTACGCATTCCTTGTTCCTTTTTCTCTCGAGGCCGAGAGGTCGTGTGATCGAAGCCCTTTCGCTTTAACTAGTTATGCCCCCGGAAGTGACGAAATGTCATAAAACGGCAACACCAGAGATCAAGTTGAAACGCAATATTTCGAAAGTATTGATTATTCCGTTGCAGCAGTAGCANATGACAGAACCAAAGACTACCAACAATTCCCGCACACGCCACTTGAAGCTTATCACAACCGTTGACGAACCAGAAAAAGCAAAAATCAGCCGAAGCCCGGTGCAACAAGCGGCGGTTATCAGTTCGAGGATTAAACTCGATAGCAGCGCAAACTTTTGAACAGGCGTAGTTTGTTTTTGAAGGGCAGCAAGTCAAACAGGGCCTCCTCTCAACGAGGCAAACAAGGTTAGTAAGCTCAATTTGAAAGCGCGCCTGTTAGTCTCTGCCCAGTGCTAGATAAACTGATGACTTAAATATAAAGCTTACAATACATGTACGCGCGGAGCTGCCGGCCGATGGTGACGGTTCACAAAGATTGTGAGAAGATTTGCTCGGTGAGGTACAAATCACATCGATTGAAGGAAACAAAAAAACTAGCAAACTCAAAAGTGCCGGTCTTTTTATATTGTTGTAGAAATGGACGATAAGGTCCAGTTTTTTGCACAGTGGACACCTTAATTGAAAGAGTGGTCAAGCTTTTGAAATTAGTACAGAAACCCATAATCTAATTAATATGGCAAGCTTGCGTCTTAGCCGGCCAATGGCCAAGACATACCAAACTGATCAGGCAACCTGGATGGAGCGGGTGTCCGAGATAATGACAGACCTATTTGGGTTATGTTTTAATGTTTACACTTACTTTCAGGCAAAAAAATCTGTTCGTAGACAGTGTTTACGCGTTAAAAAATGCTTCGTATATTTATTCAAAAGTGCATTGAAAGTACTGCGACATTTTCACAAACAAAAAGAAGCCACGTACAAGTTGTCGCTTTGTAACTTCGCTCGCACTATGTGCTCGCATTCCTGCTTCGACGAAATCAACAGGAGGATAATTCTAATCAGAAGTAAAGCGTTTGGAGCTAAATGAATAGCAAGAGCTCGGCTTTGAGTTAAACGTGCTGGAGACTTTACTAAAATAAAAGCAAATAAATCACGCGCTACCACAAGAATTGGATTCTCCGGTCAGGCGTTATTTCTTTCGTATACGCAGTTACGTTCGCTGACAGACCGCAGCGACAGATGCGGACCTGACTGGGGAGTAAATTCGATTTGCTGGTTAATCGATCGGAACGAGAAATGACACCCGGTGCACCAGATCAACCGCCGAGACGAGGCAAGACACAACAAGAACACAATGGCACACAACGACGCGCGATGTGGCTTATAACAACAAGACACAACCGTCATGTTGAAGGATTGGTTGTAGCTATTGAAGCAGAATTAAATTTGAAAACTTATCGCAATCACCGATAGATTCCGGCATTGTCTGCACAGGTCAGGTCAGATTTGCGTGTTTGTCATGCAGCATTATTGACTGCTTTAAAAAAAACTTAGCTGATGGATTTCAATCCATCACCTTTGTGGAGACTATAGTTACTTGAAAACAGATATGTGCAAGTTAATCATCGCAAAAATATGACAGCAAAGCCCAGTCGGCTGATTTCTCGAAAGCTTGCAGCAAAGTACGACTTTTAATTGCTCACAAACTGTAGCAAAACTAAATTTTTGAAGGAGAGCACTGAGAAAAGTTAAATTTTTGAAAGGGAGCACTGAGCCCAAAACGTCCGCACTTATGAACTCTCACACAACACCTACAGCCGCCTGTTACGAGGATCGCGTGTCGTGTTGTTTCAAAACCTACCTCCAAGTTTATTCACGGCATTTTCCTTTCAGGCCAAACTGATCCGGTTTTCAAATCTGAGCGCCCACAATTGAAAAGATAAACCAGTGGATTCTCAACGTGATCACCTGGAATTTCCGGTGTCCCACAGAACGTTTCATAAATCTTTGACAAAAACGTCCACTAACCCTGGCTTCTTTTTCGGTCATTTTTTTAGTCATGGACTGAACTTTTTTTGAAATGACGGGACAAAATTCAGTCATTTCGGTCAAAATTTCTGAAAATATAGGCTAATGAGCACTGTTACTACGAGTTTTAATACAACTGTGAGACAAATGACCGAAATGTCTCAGCGAAAAAAAACAGCACTGACTTAATGGCAATACAATTTCGACAAGTTGTTCATGAGGTGTCAGCATAGCAAAGTGGTCCATCGGATATGTTTTTAAGAAGATGGTCTATGCTCCAATAAAGGTTGACAACCACTGGGTTAAACATTGCGTCAAGGTTTAACCTTGTCTTTGACAAAAGACGCAAAATGACTTTTGTCGCTGATCATCACCTCGCTTTCGCTCTGCTTTTAATTTTAAAAGCTCTTAATGACTTTAAAAGGAGCAATTGTTCGTCAAAAAAACTGAAAGTTCTAATTAAGTTACAGCAACAGGTCAGTGTTAAATGGCGCTCTAGTGCCCTTGTCGACACGCTTTCAAGCGCACTTAAAATAAGCGCTGCAACGTCATCGGTCACTTTGGCGACAAAGCGAGTTTACACAGAACCACTTCTGGCGGGTAACGGTTGCATTCGGGTTAAAAAAGGATTACTTTTAAACTGCAGGTTAGATTTTAACAGTGTTGCCAAATCTCACATAAGCCTTGCTGACCTGAGGGACATCCCCAACATGCATTTGTAGCATATAATTGGCACAAGCACACAGAACGTCGTAAATATTCATTGATTTTATATCTTTGGACTACTGTGCCAAGACATTTTAGTCGAATATTAGGCTGCCGCATTTTGCAGAAACAGGCGCAGAGCGGAAGCCACGTTCTTGCAAATCATGTAGTACTGCCTATTCGCTAAGGGACGTATGCGTTAGTGCCTAGGTGCTAAGGAACGTATGCATTACTGTCGAGTTGCTAGGGGACGATGAAGTGCAGAAATTCACGATTACTGAGAGTGAAACGAGATCAAAGAAGAACTCAAAAGAACTAAAAAATGGAAGGAAAGCAATAAGCGAATTTGCGATCACAAACCTTTTGATGAAGAATATTGAGCATCGGAACAACGTGCATGCACAAAGTGTCTCATGAAACAATTATCTCTGTTTCTTTTTTGCTCAATTTTTTGGTACAAGCGATAAATGCTCAAGGCCTGATTCATGCAAATTCAGTTTCCTGCTTGAAATCATCGGATTTGACGTCACGACTCACTTGCGAGCACGCTTGCCAACGCGCGCAATTACAATAAACCAACAAACAGAATATATTCGTGAACGCAGCGCAAACCATCGCCCACACGCGCGTCACCGCTGCCAGTGTCAATTACGATGTGACCGTGGTTAAAGGCGCGTTTAGACAAACATGAATCACATTCGACCGAAGTATCAACTGCAGGCGCCGAAGAACGAAACCCGCGACCTGCGATCATGCTCAAGTTCTGTAGCTCTGTTTCCACCTTAGCGTTGTATTATGCGCGCACAAGACACACGCTGCGCAAACATGGTTATCCAGGGCCTCTGGCCACAGTGCGCGCGTGATAGGGGGGTCAGGGCTGTGGCGAATTGAATTGCCGAAGACAATGAAAGATCAACACTCCATCTCTAATGCAAACGCTCGAGCGTCTCAATAAGCGTACAACTAATTCTGCGTGTGCCCGCTCTTTATAGAAAAGTGCTACAAATCAACTTCACGGACAGGGCCATGATTGTTCACAAAACAAATCGGATTTTTTCTTTAAGTTTACTTAACTCCAAAAAAATGCCAGGAGTCACCTGCTCTTGTTCCAGTAGTCTCCGAGTTGATGTAACAGCCCGAGCTCGTCAGTCGTTGCACAGTTCTGGAGGAACTCAATGGTTTCTTTGTGGAGGAGGGGGCACTTGACCTCACGCGCCAATCCCGGTCCCGAACAGGCGACAATGACCATTTGCAGGGGCTGCGAGAGGAAGTGGAACAATTCGACGGCGTTCGGATTCTTTATGTGGGTCTTTAGCTTCGCCTGCGGAAGCAAAGTGTCAATGACGCGTATAATTACGTTATAGGCCCGAAGAGTTGTAAAAAAAAGTTGTTTATTTTTAGTTTGCCACCGCTAAGTCGGACAAGGTAACAAATTCCAAGTAAACAATGAACCTTTTGTTTACAAGAGAAATTCTCTATACAAAGATGACAAAAGTAGCCTATGCTGCTTGGAGATATATGAACAAACAGGTTTGGACAAAAACCAAAATTTTTACAATGTCCTGGAAAATCGGAGCGTTGGACACACTTTGAATAAAACGAAATTGAAATTGTAATCACAGAAATGTCCCCGCAAAACTTGCTTTTTCGCAACATGCTACAGCTCACTCCCAGCATGCTTAGCAATCGCATTCCAATTTCTTAGAGGCTGGCAAAGTGTCAGCAAAGTTCGCATGTCAAGCGTAACATTAATAATTAATCATTAGCACTGCACAAACTCGCCCTTTGGTCAAGCAAGCACTTGATCACAGCAAACAAAGTTATCGTAATACGTAAGCATCTATTTTCGGGGTGAGGAATTCCCCTGATAAATGACAGCCCTTAAATATATGACCCTTACAGAATCAGTCGGATACGATTTAAAAATTTCCATCGGGATCCCGAGTGAAAAAATAGTAAAGATCGATCACTTTAAAGAGTATTACACCAACGACTCGTGTATGCGCCTAACAAATGGCAGGTATGATGACAAGTGGCAGGTATGAGGACAAGTGGCATGCATCGTGATAAACGTTTGACAAATGTCATTTCAGGAAAAAGATCGGCGTTTCTACGAACGAAAGCAGTTTAAACTTTCAGAAACTATTTTTCCTGGCAAAAAAAACATGATTGAAAATTTTAAACTCTTATTGGCAACGTCCTGACAGCAAGACTTCTTAGATTCTGAGAATTGTAAACAGCACGTTAAAATTACATCTAACCCAGTGGTCCTTAAAGTTTTAACGCCTCAATACCCCTAAGTCAAGTTTTCGTCTATCTGGATACCCCTTTTCAACAAAGTTTACTAACAAAGTCAACAAGTATCAAGTCAAAATCAATCTGGATGGAAGCTAGTCCATTAAGTTCTTAGAGAATGAGGACTCGAGTCCGGCTTTGGACTTTGTTTCCTAACACTGTTGAATACCCCCAACATCTAATCTCAATACCTATGGGGGCATTGAGGCATCACTTTAAGAACCCCTGATCTAAACTCATCATAACAGCTGCAAATTCATTTACAAAACTGAAGTTTCAGGCGCGGAGTGTTTGTCGTGACGTTCTTCTGAACTTTGACCTTCGGAAGACAGGCAGATAGGAATGTGAACGAGACTTGTTTATTACCCCAGCGCGTCACAAATCATACGTTTGAAGAAGTTTATGCTCAAACACTTTTTAATTGCATGCCTCTTTAAAAACAGCATCAAGATAGCTGGCGGTACTAGGTTCGCGTGGCTAGCGGTGGGCAAGGTCGCTTTTAAAATTCATTACAAGCATAGTCTGGGCCGCAAAGTATATATGCTGTATTCATCCGCAATGCATATTCGCATTGACAAAAATAAGTTTCGTGCAGTTCTTGCTTTTCTTCGGCCTTCGTGCAAAGCACCACTTAGCAAACGTACGTTTACCGCACAGATACTGATACACTGACACAGGTCAATGTCTAACTGCTGGCTGGCACGTCAATCACGTTACAAACATTCCAGACGTGGTCGCAGCGCGTCAGTGTCTGCATCGTTCACGGGCAGAAGAAGTTTGAAATTCTACCGGAGCATTTTGAATCAAGATGCAGCATATAGCTGCCTAAACGCATGAGCTCTTTTTTATGTTGACATGAAGATCAACGACAATCCGGACACGGGCTTTTCAGTTCGCGCCGGTCGCCTTGCAGACAACTTTGTGGGCGTCGGAGGATATTTGTTGGTCAACTTTGCAAAACTGCGGTTAGTGGCGAAACTAGATAGTGGAGGGGTCGACTTTTCCAAAACGATCATCGTCATCTTGAAATGGCACCGCTTTTGTTGACTTCCGGTCATCTACCACGCCATGAACTCTAAACGCAATAGAATATCAGGATTTACCTTCTCCTGTCGAAACGAGCAAGGTAAGCTCGAGTATACCGCTGATCAGTGTAGTCGTGTTTGCAGCAAAGCGAACCAACACGTTCAACCATCTTACAAAAATAACTTTGCACCCTTGGCACGCGCAAACTTTTTTCTTTGCACACTTGGCACGCGCGAGTTTTGAAAGCGACTCATGTACAGCGAATAACTTGTGAAAAAAGCTCAAGCACTCTGTTTGACTTGGATACCAAAGCATCTGACTTAAAAGTTCGCACCAGGCCATGGCAAATTACAAGGTCTGGAGTTCTCTCTACAAGCAACTCAGAATAGAGTGGTATTCTTGTCTGAAGATTGTGTAAGATAAGTAAAAGTTTCACTCTGGCATACTGCTTTGCGATTTAAGAGTTGAACTTCCACATGGCTCCATTCATCAAGGCAGGGGGGAACCTGCGACTCGCGGGTCAAATGCGGTCCGCGTGAACATTTGATTTGGCCCGCATCAGAATTTTCTTTCCACCTTTCAGAGCACAACATCGCGTCAAACAAAGCTCCAGGATAAGCAGGTACATGGATAGTAAGTCAAAAGAAGTCACTCTTCCTCATAGTTAGATAAAGGTAGAATTTTAGGATAAAATCTATTGATTTTGCGTCCCGCCAGCGATAATGCACAATTCATGTGGCCCGTGATGGCCAATACGTTCCCCGCCCCTGCAATGAGGCGTGAGTCAAACTATCTGTTCAGGCAATTTCCACAGACAATCCTGGGTTTTGACTGCTCGATGTGGGCTTTCAGTCAAAGATTGTTGTAACATTGCTCTGCAAGATGTCTAGAACGACGCGGGCATATGAGTGGTGTTGACATATAGAGTTTGTGCGAGAAAAGCCGATTTTTGATAAAAACAACTCAAAATGTTAGTTGATCCTGATTGAAAATTTTATTACGCAAAGTTTTTTCACCCTTCGTGTCAATGAAAAAACAAAATGTTCCCAAAAAGAAAGGTTTTCCCCAACCGAAAGAGCTCAAATCGTTTCACCAAGTAAATGTACAGCGCTAAACATACAACGGCAAACTTTTACTGTTGAACATGAGGTTAACAATTACTAAAGCACCCGCTGAATGTACCGGGCGAATTATCAACGACTTTTGGAGCAAATAATTAACGAACAGTGGAAACCCCCAACAAGCCACAAATAACGATTTACTGCTGTGCACTTCTCTGCATACGCGTCTGGACAAAGCCGTTCTGCAGAACGATCGGCAAGCTCTCTTCTATCACTCAATGACCTTTGAATAAGCGAAGTGGTAGCATGAAATTTTAAGCTCAACGTTCCCTGTGTTTGGAAAACTTCAGAAGTTCCGGACAACGTCACGAAAACAAGTGTTGATTGAAACCGGACTTGACTTCCCTTGTTGCGAACTTCAAGACCTAATTACCGACAGCGGACAATGAGAAGCTCTAGATTTGCTGAAAGCTTTCGAGGTACCAGCCGACCATGCTCTGCGTTCATAACATAGCGATGGTACGGACTTGCACATATCTGTGTTCAAGCACTTAGTCTCCACAAAGGTGACGTAGTCATATCTACCAGCAAATTTTTTGATTTCACGTTATTCTACGCATCCTCAGTCCTGATATTTTTTCAAATAAAATGACAGAGAAGGCTAATTAAATTATCATCGAGCTGCAGTGGCGTTTGGCGCTCTTTGTTGTGACGTCGATATATCGCCAGTCAAAACGAAACTGGAGAAAATAAATAATTCTTGAAACCCTTTGCGATGTTCATTGATTTATTTCGTTCCGCTTTGCACTTGTTTCACTTTTCACACCACCCACATAGGTTAGTTACCAATGTTGGCATCTCTCTTCACCGCGTTTAGCTTTTGATTTTAATGGCGCACCATACAAACGCAATTCTGCTATCGCTCTGTTTTGGGTCATTGCGTCGCGATTCCGTCAATGTGAACTTGTAGCTTCGTCTTTGGAATCAGATAATTGTTAACTTTTAGTGCAAGCAATTATTTGAGAAAGACGTATTTCCCAGATTTTTACTTGCCGCAGATTGTGTTTGATTTATTCATTTTAGTCTTAAGTTTGCTTGTTTTCTATGCTCTTGTTTTAGCCTTTCAACATTTCACCTGTAAGCATTGCGCAGATTTCAGGCATGCGTAGTGTTGCGTGAAATCCATTTCCTGTTGACAATATTTGCTGATATGCAGGGTTGCGGTGCGCTTAAGGAGACTAGTTGCTTGAAAACAACTTCCACCAGATGCTTTTTCATTATCTAAGTTAGGACCATGAGGCCGCGCGACGCATTTTGGACAACTTTGGCCGGGACTTTTTCAACTCCAGACAAAGGTCTGCTACTGGCAGGAATTCTAAAATATTTCCTCACTCTACACTACACCAAGGGTCTCCAAGCATTTTTTTGCCCGGGGTCCGCATAACTGTTACACAACAGTTCGAGGGGCGGACATAAACTACCGGTCCAAAATAAAAGAATGTCAAAACGTGAATGTTGTTTACTAATAAAAAGATATTTATTGAAAAGAGTGGTGACAATCGCACTTTTGATTTTAGCCCAGTGGGAAAATCGGGTTTCACATGGGATGTACCTAATATTGACAAAGACCTCATATTGCGGCAACGTATCATGTAAGGTTAGGCATTGGCCAACCTGCAGCGCAGTAATCCTCAGCCAATTGACATTCACGTGAACGTCTTGTACGTAATGTGACTGTTTCGGGATATGTTGCGTTCTACCAAATCAAAAAATTTTTCGTAAATGTGTTAGTTTTTCATTATTGGGAAAGCGTCTTTGCAGGACGGGTGAAATGGCCTTTCGGGCCGTAAAGCTTGGAGATCCTGCACTGGACTGATGTATACGACTGTTTTTTTTGTCAGTAATTTGTAAAAAATCGAACTTTGACAAAGAATCGAAGTTCGTTGATGCGTAGAACAAGAGACAAATCGAAGAAACGAATACGCGCTCCATGAATTCAACAATCGCTAATTACTGAACAAAGCCGTGCCCTTGCTCTGTGAACACAATACTTCACCCATCGATCTGTCCCCGAGTTGACCCACGAGTGATATGCAAAAGTTGATTTACAACAAAGATGAAAACCAACCAGTTTCATCTTGAGCTGTTTCGCGTTTAAATATATCCGGTTGTACAATAATGTTCAAAGCATTGCGGCGCTGAACAAAGAAAACTTTGTTTGCAACAAACAAAGAAAGCTTTCTTTAGAAAAAATTAACAAAGAAAACTTTGTTTACAACAAATCAGTAGTTGTTTGCATATTCCGTCAGAGACTACATACACGAAAATATTACAGCGTAGGCTTTATGCTTCCTATCGCCGCGATATTATCAACCACCAATAAGTAAGGAAATCGCCTTTTCAGCGAAGTAGCGAGTGACATCCAACAATAATGATTTTAATTCTCACAGAATCGCGCAAATAATTAACAGGCTGACCAGAGATTTCCTCAGCAATTTGTGAGCGTAATGCATTCCAATTTTGAAATCAACCATATCTGTTCAGTCGTTGTTGCCCCGTAGCGTTGAGTTCACTGATACCAGTGGCGGTGGCGGGACCAACCCACAACCCACTCCGGACTTGATTTAGTTTCGTGAACGAGTGGTTTCGCGTGTTACACAAAAGGAGAACTGTTCACGTTTGTCGGAGATGACAATGTACATTGCTCGGAGACAAAGGGTACCAGGGTTTTGCGCGTTTGTCCGCAATACAATACACTGCGGTCTTGGAACTGTAAGCCAACGTCTGCCTAACACATCTTTTATGTTATGGCCGATAGAAAAATAATATCTAAGACCAAGCTGCTACCGAAAGTTCGGCAAACTTTCCAATCAATTGGCTTTTTTGTTTGGTCTTTGATTTCTTATTTTCTCCTGAAGCTTTTTCAATCGTCTGTTTTATACCTTTTTGAACCATCTCGAGTTTTGCAAAGGTTTTAGCGCAGCGTCTTTCTTTTTGTGGTGTCTGTCAAACTGACGCAGAAACGAGTTGGTTCGTTGAAACCCACACAATACTGCGACCAAGTGAAGCGAACGTGGCAAGATCTCATTTTCAAAACGGATTAAGAAGTTTTGAGATGACGAAAGACAACTTGAGGCGCTCGCTCGCCATGCCAACAATTGTAACCACGCCGCTTTTCGCTTCTAGCGTCACGGAATAAAAGCACACACAAGGATAACTGCGGAAATACCCGCCGGACGAAAAACACACAGTGTTACAGAAGCTGCGTCGCGCACAACAAAAAGCTTGGATTTCACAAAAAACACTTGTGTTTGTGGTGAATGTACGAGAGAGCTTCAGACCGATTTGTTAATATTCGCAGTCCGGCAGTGAACGCGCTGTGCTTTTCCTAAAGGAATGTTTCTCAGCGTATCGAGTGACAAGAGAGCGAGGCAGGAACTGGACAAGGTAGCGCGAGGGGATGATTAGCTCATTACTCTTCCCCCTCGAGGAGAATCGGAAGGTGCGTCGCATTGCGTAATGAGCACGAAGCTTGGTGCCGCAACAAGCTGACCGGGAATCAAATCAAAACCCGAGTCTTATAAAGCTGGTCAAACTTTTGCCATTTTTAACTTTTTTCAGAAGCACAGGCGAATTGATGATGTATTTCCTTCGACGTGAAGCGCGCATTTGGCCACAGGCATTCTGCGGACTTGTTCATTAAATAAACCACGTTGCTGCAGCGACAGAAGCTCGGCAACAGTTCGCTGGAAGTATAAACCGTGAAGTCTCACTGAAGAACAACTTTCAAGCACCGACTGACTTTTTCAAAAACAGTGCTTCTATGATTGTTTTCATAGAAAACATTGTAGTATTGCAAAACGTCTCGGTATTTTTAACCAACAACACCTACGCATCGTTCAGTCACAAAAACGACACTTTTGGTTTCCTGAAAACAACTTATTAAGAGAAGTGGCACAAGTAAAGCAAAAGAATGTCTGTGAAGAACTAAAACGTGGGTGAACAACTTCATACATATGCGAAGACGCACTGAAAGTTACCACTCGAACACTTTTCCTTGGAAAAGCGTCTAATTTTGCTTCGATTTAACAAAACCGTTCCCTGAGCCCGACAGAACACTATTACCTATATCAACAGCTGGGCTCCCGTGCCGATCTTTCAATGGCTGGGTCCAGTTGCGTCTCACGACGCCGGTGAAAACCGCAAGAACGCGCTCAGTTTTTCGAGTTTCTCCCTAACCAAACTGAACCAAAGCCACTCACCAGCAAGTTGAAGGAAAACTTGAACTTCTCAAAGCAGTCGATGAACTTTTCCTTGGAAGGGAGTCGAGCGCGAAGCTCGAGCATTCC
>JGI24022J15233_10006838_pt1 | contig 12453 bp, 3 predicted proteins | sample Ectturendosymbi2_FD_15233 | JGI IMG/M metagenome (IMG submission 15233)
CGATCCAGTCCTGATTCGGCCACAATTGGCTTCAGTCCTGTTCCAGTCCGATCCAGTCCTGATCGGTGCTCATCTCTGGCTGCCACGAGCCGCCCGCTAATGTCGAAAAAATACTTCACAATTTTTTTGAGTTGTAAGAACCACTCGGTGGCAATAAAAGTGAGTGAAACTGAAACCACTTGTTTTCTGCTTGGCATAATATTCCGGTGCTGCATTTTCGGGCAAAGTTTTTTTCCAAGAAGATAGCATTCCGTCAGGCGCGACTGGCTGGTACACTACACTGCAAGTGTAAGAACTTTTTCCTTCGTATATGTTAATGTGGTGATAACTTCTTGCAAAAGCGTGGCGGTCAGTGTTTCTGGTGCTGAGTTGTTTCTTGGAGGGAACCTGTCATGCAACGTTTTGATGGCATATTAGGTTATAGCCTAGAGGTGTAGGTCAGTAGGTGTATTTTATATATGAACAAAATCGCAATAACTTCATAAGTAGGCAGTTGCTATAGTATAGAACCGCCTACGGATCTTTAAATTTGAAGCCTTATTCGACCGCCTTCTGTTCTGTAACATGATGACACTAACACATGACGAGAGTGCAGTAGGCTTGGTTGAAATGAAGTAAATGTAAATAAAGATAAACCCTAACCTTAACCCTAACCGTAGCCCTAACAACCTAACCGTAATCCGAACCTAATGCTAACTTAAACCTAAGCTAACCCTAAAGTTAACGCTAACCTAACACTTACTAACCCTAACCTAGGCTAACCCAAAGCTAACCTAACGCTATCGTATCCCTAACCTAACACTAACTCATAAACGTAAAAATTGTGTGTAAGCCTGAAAAAAAGTAAAGAAAAAAAACGAAAGGAAAGTTGAAAGAAAAAAAACAAAACCAAAGTCGGCAAAGTGAGATTCGAACCGAAAACCTAAAGCATAGAAGGCATAGCACATAACCATTACACTAATGATCCACACGATTTGAATGACAAAGTGACCATTTTATTTGAATTGCGTCAGGACAGGCGGATGAATAGTCACTTCCTTATATAAGTAAGGTCAGGTTTTACGTTAGGCCTAGGCTATAGTTTTAGATTTAGGGCTTTAGGCGTAGGGATTTAGGTTTAGGGATTTAATTAAGTTGAGAGTTTTCGGTTTGGAAGTGACTAACTATGGATACACCTGTCCTGACGCAATTCAAATAAAATGGTCAGTTTGTCAGGCAAACGGTGTGCTGGTCGTAGCATAACGGTCATGCGTTACGGCTGCTATGCCAATGGTTGTCAGTTCAACTCTCTCACCTTGCCGACATCCGTTTTGTTTTTTTTTCTTTACTTGTTTCAGGCTTAGGTGTTACGTTTAGGGGTTAGTATTGGGTTAGGATTAGGTTAAGGTTACGGTTAGGGTTAGGTTTTATCTTTCACATTTAGTTCCTTTCTACCAAGCCTACTGCACTCCCATCGTGCGTTACTGTTACATCACAAGTAGCGTAGCCATATGAATAAGTTCTCAAATTTTAAGATCCATAGGCGTATCTGTAGCCACCGCCTTTAGGTTTAGGCTTGTAGGTTGAGAGCAAAATCGTCACCAGAAAGTGTTCAACAGGGAATCATTACATTTGTGCTGGGGTCATGACATTGTAAAAGTGATATTTAAACTCTGAGTTATACAGTAATGTTTCATATTTCAGGTTGGGGGATTGGAGATTTGTTTGGGGGGACTAAGGCCAGCAAAGCTACCCTGTGGTGACGGGACTGGTTAAGGGCTTTTAGGTTTTGTGTTTTAAGCTTAGGTTTGATGTGTAACATTTCATCGCAAAGCAATGCCCGTTACATGTCACTGATGACAAATCCCCACAAATAAAAGATGCGAATCCTTCTGGAGTATATATGTCTGAGCGAACCAGGTTGTAGCTTAGTGATCTTGTTGGGTGAAGTTAATTGTTGCTTGGTGTGAAAGACCTCTCTCGTTGAAGCCTTGCTAGTATAGGGGTTTTAGGTTTAGGGTCTTGTGTTTGGCGTTTAAGCCTCACACTAACCAAAGCATGTAACTTTGTATATTGTGCTTGTCACATCACATGACCATTTCAACCAATCATGTTCCACAAAAGGCAAAATAGTCTCAGCAGATATTTTGCCTCAGGAGGCAAAAATAGAGGAGTCTGCCAATTGTTTAGTGGGCCATGGGCGGGTCGGTTTAAAAAAGAATAAATGTCCTCGGTCCATGGGCGATTATGGGCTGGATGTAGTGGGCTATGGGCGATCAGGCCTGAAAAATCTTGGACTGTGCCATCTCTAGCGCGTTGACAAACATCTGTTCTTTACATGATTGTACCACCAGTGTTGCCACTGCTGTTTTTTCACTAGATCTAGGTTTTTCTGTTTCATCTGGGTTTTTTTGACTCTGGTCAAATTTTAGAAATGTATCTTGTACAGTATTATTCTATTTACAGTATTACTCCTTTTACAGGGAACCTTCATTTGTGCATTTAAGTGAAGGCAGTGGCTATACTGTAGACCAGACTGAAAAACGTGGCGGTTGTCGATGAGATATCGTGTGTGAGAAGGAGATTTTGAGGCATGACACACGTGACAAAACTTTGGGACGTGACGTTCACGCGTGACTGCTTTTCACTGAAATCATAACGGCGCGTGAAATCTCTTTTAGAAAAAGGTTTTATGAATAAAAACCTTTATCAGAGTTGTTTGAGCAGCTCCAGTGCCTTGCTCATATGTTCAGAGGTGTTACTAGAGGTTAGATCAAGGGGGAAACTTAGCTGAAAGGGCCCACTAGTCATTGTAGGGGGACTACTGGCCAACACTCCGAAAAAACAAGTTTGAGAATTGAATGTGATTACGGATGTAGCCGGCTATATTTTAAAACCCCAAATAACCAGAAAATACTCCGAAAAGCACAAAAAAGCAACAACCTACTGAAAACCAATAGAATACTAAAAATGAAATATAAGCTTATGGGGCGACCGGTTTTTACATGTAGCTTGCCAGGTGGGCGATCCTCCCCTCTTCCCCCCATCAGTTACGCCAACTGCATGTGTAACCTTGAAAAGTCATACATCTGCATGATGTATAATTGTTTGTTATTCCGAACAATATCAAAAAGGCAGTTTCTATTTTGCTGCCAAGATGGCAGTCAGCAAATGGCTTGGTAGAAACAGAAAGGAAGTAAATGTAACTAAAAGATAAACCTTCAACCTAACCTTAACCCTAACTGTAGCCCTAACTTAATGCTAAGGTAACATTAACCTAACCCTAACCTAACACTAATTCTAACCTAACAAGACTAACCCCTAAACGTAACACCTAAACGGAGCCTAAAAAAAAGCAAAGAAAAAAAAAACAAAAGGAAAGTCGGCAAGGCGAGAGTCGAACCGAAAACCATTGGCAAAGCAGTCGTAACACCTAACCATTACATCACGATCAGGACAGCGTTTTCCTGACAAAGTGACCTTGTCTTTGTATTGTGTCATGCCATGAGGCCGAATCTTCAACTGCCGGCACAATAGCTGCAGCCGATCTGTTGCCGCCAGAATATCGCTGGTAAAATAGACACTACCTATCAAAAAACACATTTGTACCACTACAAAGTTCCATTCCCGACACCCCAAGGGGGCTTTTGTGGGCTAATCCCTACTAAACAAAACTTCAAGCCCCCTAAATTAAAATAACAAGCACTACCAAAAATTGGAGTTTTTGTCAAAATTTTGGATTTCAAGCCCCCTTGCACAAACGTAAAGCCCTTATTGAAGACTTTCTGATGACGATTCTGCAAAGTTCCATGGAAGACAGGAAAAAGTTAGTAATTCATCTTAGAAGCACGTGGATGACAGATCGCATCCAATATTTTCCCGTTGTTCATAAACAGTATTTCACCAACATTTATTTTACATTCCCGTCAATGTGGAAAAGATAGTTGACATCCACCTTTGAAACAGCAACTTCCTATAATTTCTTTCTTGTCACAGTGAATTAGTTAGATGTGATATACTGTATTATTCACCATTACAAGTATTTGTAATAGCATAACCATTGTTCAAATAGCCAGCTGGCCACTTTTACTTGGAAAAACAGCAATTTCATGTGCTTTGGCAGTTTTCTTAGGTGAGGGCACCTGAGCAATATTTGATGTTAGAGTTCGGCTTTAACCTAAATCAGGGGTGTAGTGCGGTAGGAACGGCGTTCCCACACCTATTTTGTAGCACTACACCCTTGATTACCTGGCAAAAACGATAGCCTACTTTTTCATTCAAAATTGTTGAGGTGTGATTATGACCACTACAGTACGAATGCTAACCTAAGCTAACCCTAACCTAATGCTAACCTAACACTAACCCTTAAACGTAACACCTAAGCCTGAAAAAATGTAAAAAAAAACAAAATGAAAGTCGACAAGGTGAGATTCGAACCGAAAACCATTGGCATAGTGGCCATAACGCATAACCATTCCACTATGCTATCCACACAGTTTGAGTGACAAACTGACCCTTTTATTGAAATTGTGTCAGGACAGGCGTATCCGTAGTCGCTTAAGTGAAAGTAAAAGAAAACATTAAACATTTTTTAGAAAAGATTAAGCATTTATGTTACTTCATACATGTGATTTGCTGCTAGCTTACTTGAAAATTGTCAGTATGTTTAAAAATAGACTTGAAGTTGTCGAAAATTTGATGCAAATAATGCATATTACTTTACTTTTTATGTGCAAGTACCGCTGGCTTACATTTCAAGTTTGGTTTTGACTTTTTTGAACATTTTGTGTGTCTGGGTTTTTTCTTCGTAACAGAGTGGCAACACTGGTATGATGCGATGTGCATTGTATACAGTGGTGCCACTCATGGGCGCAATTAGGTGGGGGACGCGTCCTCCCTGAATTTTCAAACAGTGGGAATATAATATACCATGTCCCCCCACATTTTTCTCCAAAGGTTTCGCAATATATTGATTTCACATCAAGCTGTCTCCCCCAGATTTTACAACAAATATGCGCCCATGGTGCCACTACTAGTCCTAGTGTTTTTCCACTAAATCTAGTGTTTTTCAATTTCATCTAGTGTTCTAGTGTTTTTTTCACAGCTTCAAGTGTTTTTTGTGAGTGAGCTGAAGTGAATGTAATTAATTACGCTATTTCAGGTAATTGTAACTGTAATTGAGACTTTGATTTTGTAGAATTGTAATTTGCTAAAAATTCTACCTAATTGCATCTTAAATTACACAAGAGCATATAATCTGTTTGAGATAAATGCTACGAAGTCACTGTAGTCATCTGTTAAAAGTTTCAGGTACCTGTTCAAGCAAAGGCAAGCGTTGCTGCTACAGCAGTATCGCACATTTTCTTTGACTCTGGCTTACAATGAGTTGCACAAAGTTTGTTTGCATTGCAACGCATTTTCTGGCCATTTTCATTGTGTGTAGTTTGCCATTTGATTTCACAGTTGACTTGAATTGAAGTACTTAGAAGACTAATCAATAGTTTGTAATCCTGTAGTGTTTTTATCATGAAATCGAGTACTTTTTTGTAACAACACTGGTTGTACAATTCCAAATGATGTCAGCAACTTCACTGAACCTGAACCAATTTTCACAGATTAAATACATTAATCTTGAAACTGAACTTTAAAGGTTATGACAATATTCATACAAAATTATCAAATCCAAATCCAGTTAGTCAGAGATTACAAAACCTATCCAAATCCATCAACAAACTACAAATCCACAGGATTTAAATCCAAATTCATGTTCATCTCTGGTAGTGGGTGTCTGACAAATAAGTTGAAGTGGCAATTTATACCAGATTTTTCTTTTAAAATAAACTAGGTGAAAATACATGTCTTCAGAGCTCCTAAATGGTAACTAATGTTGGTGGTTGGGAAGTTACGGCCAAAAACGATAATTAATTAATTACTCCCCTGGTAAATCCCTTATTACAGTATTAGTTTTAAGTAATTACGTTCGCTGGCCATAACGTTTTGGGTAGATGTAAAAAACCAGGATTTAGCCGCAGGGAGGCCAAAAACCAGAAAGATGGGCCAAAAACCAGAAGGGGGACCACATTTTTAAAATACTGTATTGGATGTATGTAGCAAACAGGAGGCCAAACGTGAAATAGGGAGGCCATGCACCACTGGCTGCCCTGCTGGCAACGGCCCTGGTTTGCTGCATAGTGAAATGTTTTATCCATTGAAATAAACAACATTAAAGATGGATATTATATTCATGAACCACTAGATATTGCTGATGATATTTGTGTGTTTTGTCCAAGTGGGTTACAAAGTATACTTAATGTGTGTCAGGCTTACACAGAATCGCATGGAATAATTTTCAACTGCAACAAAGCTGTTTGTGTGACGTTTATGACTAAGAGTACAAAAAGCACATTCATCCCGTTACTGAAACCGGGTGGTTAAAATGTAAAATCTGTTAACCACTACAAATATCTGGGGATTGTATTTGATGGTAAGCGAAAGCACAGAGACAACTGAAATCAAATATTGTGTAGCAAACAAGCTGCGAGCTTCTCTTAATGTTCAAATGCTGTTAAAAAACTTTTTCATTCCTTCTGTACATCCAAGTGTGCATCACAATTGTGGTGTAATTTCAGGAAGTCATGCATGCAGTGAGTGTTTGTTGCCTATAAATTTGGATGCAGGGCTCTATACAACCTGCCGTGGCAAGCGAGTGTTAATAGTCATCAGGTTCAATGCAACATTTCTACCTTTGAGGTCTTATTGAGAAAAATGCCTACCTGTTTCTTGAAAGATGCAGGAAGTCTAGCAACGTATGATTGTGTGTTTAGATGCAGTCAGATTGTTTATTTTCATCCTTATTCTTTAACCCTTTACGTCCCGCCCAAGCCACTATAGTGGCTGGCACTTTTTTGGCCATAGCTCGCCAGCCGCTAGAGTTAGAGAGCTATTCAAACCCTCTACGGATTCAGCAAGTCTTCTGATTTAAATCGAAAAAAACGTTTTTTGTTTTCGGTGGGGGGTTTGCTGGGGGGACTGCCACAAGTGGAGGTGGTTTGGAAATTTCGACCACATTTGGCCAGCCCTGGGCTCCAACCTATTGACCCATTCTTTTGACTCAAAGTTTTATTGAAAACTAGGTCAAAATCTGTGTCTACAGAGCCCTTGATTGACTTGCTAGCATGTCTGTAGCCAAAATTATGGGCCAAAAACCCAGTTTTTGACCTATTTCCAAACTTTTCTGAAAAGGCATAATTTGCCCAAAAAGGGCAAAACTTTGGCTGGCCATAATCAGCAGCAGATCGAGCTAGAGAGCTATTCAAACCCTGTAATGACTTGTGGCGTCGTGTAGTTTAGAATAAAAAAAATTTTTTTAATTCGGATGGGGGGTTTTGGGCCAAGGGGATCATGATGGGGTATGTTTTTAGGTTAATTTGATGACGTCATCATCCGATCCCACACGCCAATATTTTGGCTTGCAGTATTTTTGGATTCTAGGCCAGAATACGCATTTTTAGAGCCCTTGATTGAGTTTCTAGCGTTTCTGGTTCAAAAGTTAGGCCAAAAAAACAGCAAATTGGTAAGGTGCTTTTCTCAATACTTTTGGGGGATTTCCGTAATTTATTTTAATGTTTTTTGGCCCTAATCTTGGAACCAGGAACGCTAAAACCCATTCGAACCCTTCGAAGTCCCGAAATGTAACCAAAAAACAGCTAAACTAAAAAAAAATTTATGTCATTTAAATGGCTCATTGCGGGTCTTAAAGGGAGGTCGGGCAAAAATGCTGACGTCAACAAAAAATAACATAAACATCCTATCATTATAGAAGCATTTTAAAAAAAACAGACATCCTAAACTGAAACGTTTTTTTTTTATTGCAAACTACATACCTTCACGAGTCTTTAGAGGGTTTGAACAGCTCAATCTGACGGCGAGTTATCGCCTGGGATGAAATACCCCTCAGAGTGGCTTTTAAGGGAGCAAAATTTTGGTCAATTTTTGGCTTATGAGCCATAATTTTCGCTCCCGATATGCTGGAAAGTCAATCAAAAGCTTTACAGACGTGGATTTTGACCTAGTTTTCAACTAAATTTTGAATCCAAAAAATGGCCCATTGGGCAGCTCCCAAGGCCAGGCAAAGGTGGCCAAAATCACGTAAAAACAACCCTACTTGTGACATTCTCCCCAGAAAAGCTCAAACCCAAAACAAAAATTATTTTTTTGATTTTGACTACAAGACTTGTTGCATCCGTAGAGGGTTTGAACAGCTCTCTAGCTCTAGCAGCTGACGAGTTATGGCCAAAAGAGTGCCGGCCATTGCATGACGCAAAGGGTTAAACACTACAATCAGATTTGACTGAGTGTTCAGACATTACTGTGTTTTTTTGTTTGTTCAATGGCATGTCATACTTGGCCTTAGCCAGTTTAGGACTTAGGGTCCTACTTGGGAGTGATGTTGTACCAAGTGTTACGGGTTAGAAAACAATAGTGTTAAGGAAGTCCAAAAAATTCACAGTTCATTTATTTGTTTGTTGTGAAAACCTGCTGGTGAAAAAATTACTTTTTCCTTCAAACCCTTCTTTGGTTTATCTAAAATACAAATCACTTTTGATGCATAGTGCTTTGCAACTGTGAAAGTGGCTCTTGTGCTAAAATGCTCCCTCACACCTGGTATTCTGGATGGAAAAGTTTTTTGAGGCAGTTTTCACAACAAACAAACAAATGAACTGTGAATTTTTTTTATTACTGCCTAGATTCCACTAAAAACTTGAGTCAAAAAACTGGCTCTTGGTATTGGCGCCTAGGGTCAAGTGACTTCAGCCAAAACTGCGTAAACCTACCCTCATTTTGACGTCACCCACAAAAACGCCCAAATCAAAAACTTTTCAAACTTTTAAGACATCCTTCATCTTTATAGGGTTTGAACAGCTCTCTAGCTCAACCAGCTAGCAAGTTATGGTGGTGCAAAGTGAAGGTACCTTCACTGTATACCTATACAAGTGGCTCAAATTACGAATATATCGTACCTTGGCACCAAATGTGTTAACACTTTGGCCTCTGGCTGCTTTCGGGGATTTTTGAGAAAAAAAACATTGAAAGGCACATGGCTTTGTGCTGGAATTTCTCCAGTCCAGTACGCGCTGCCAACCTGGTCAAAAGCTCAAAAAATGCGGCAAGTCTTGTAGCTTGCACTCGAAAAAAAATTTTTTGCTTGGGGTATGGATTTTTTGTGAGTGACGTCATAAGTGGAGGACTTTTAGGCCACCATTGGCCCACTTCACCTGGCCTTGGGCGCAAGCCATTAGATGGTAGTATTTTGCTGAAGTTTTTATTGGAAACTAGGCTACAATCCGAGCCTTTTGATACTTTGGATGACCTGCTGGGGTTTCAGGTTCAAAAGTTATGATCTAAAGTAATAAAAATATTTGACTAATTAGCCAATTAGATAATTTATTTTAGATCATAACTTTTAAACCAGAAACGCTAGGATGTCGATCAAAGGCTCAAAAGACTCGGACTCAAGCCTAGTTTCCAATGAAAACTTCAGCGAAATACTCTGGCTTTGCAGTTATGCCCTAGGCCAGGTAACATGAGCCAAAATAGCCCCAAAACTACTTCACTTATGACATCACTTACAAAAAATCTGCGAACTCCAACCAAAAACATTTTTTTCGAGTGCTGACTAGAAGACTGGTTGATCCGTTTGAGCCTTTGAACAGGCCTCAGCACAATCGGCAGAGGAGCTAGGGCATTGGTAAGGCAACCGAAAATTGCTGGTTTTAGGCTGAAATCTAGGTATGAATATATCGTACGCCAGCTCTCAAAGTGTTAAGGGCCAATTTTATTTTTTTCCATGTGCCTTATTCTGGAAAAAGCTTTCTGGTTTTGATAATTCTGTTTTTGACTGATGACTGATTTCGTTCAGTCTTGATTGCATTGCTTCACATTCTGGAATCAGTTCTTGTAGCTCGCTGTGTTGCCAACATTTGGGATGCTATCGTTGTAATGGTTTGTCTCTGCAAAATGTCCCAAATTTTTAGTCTGTTAATCTAGCACATTTGTAGTGGAACCATTAAGCACATCTCCATTGCATCACAAAATATCATATTTTGATTGCAAAGTACCACACCTATATTTTCTTCACTCAATAATGCCTTGGAATTATTCAAATACAGTTGAAAATGATGGTGAAAATAGTAAGGCCCAACTGATGTTTTTTGAGAATGTGGTGGTTGAAAAAAAATGAAGTTCCTTTTTTTGGTCTTCATTTTGCTTCTAAGAAAAACTACAGTGCCAAAAACCTTGTCAGATAACAACTGACCTACTTATTATATGCATGTACAAGGAAGGTATTTTTCATGCACAGTTATAAATGATGGAGCTCTTGCACATACAGTGTGCAGAGAACAAACTTTGCATACAGGAAAGCCAGTGGTGGTCAGATTCTGAGCTTCAAAGCCAAAACTGCTGGTAACATGGCATTTTTGTGAAAATGCTAATTATGATATGTCATTGATTTTTTGCCTTGGGCAAAGCAATAATTGACAATTGCTTAGCACTGCTAGTCTTCCTTGTTTTAGTATATTTTAGTTGCATGACTTTTAACAAAATTTAAAGTTTGAGCGAAAGAAAACTGAAGACTGTACTAACCTTGCAGCACTAAAAAATCATGTTACAAAGCATTTATATTTTACCAGGTTTTTTAAGGAAAATGTTAGGTGCCTGGTATGGACCTGTAGGGACCCGATGATAATTTTCGCTGATTCTAGAGACCCGATATGGGTCCCTAAAACACCTTAAAAAATCTTGATTTTACATAAGTAGATATTTCACTTAAAGAGGGTTGGGTTGGACCCGATGATAATTTTCGCTGATTCTAGAGACCTGATATGGGTCCCTAAAACACCTTAAAAAATCTTGATTTTACATAAGTAGATATTTCACTTAAAGAGGGTTGGGTTAAGGCAGTGACTCTCAACTGCGGCTCTGAGAGCCACATGTGGCTTCCAAAGCACCATTTGTGTGGCTCTCAAAAGTCTTTCAATAACACTTCTCGTATTTCGTGTAACAGACTTCGTTCTGCAATAAAGCAAAACGTGTCAATTGATCTAAGTGTTAAAAAATTTTTAGTGCGGCTCTCTAACAAAATCGTAAGTGTGGATTTGGCTGTCTTTAGTGAAAAGGTTGAGAACCACTGGGGTAAGACGTGGCGATGACCTTTTTAGCAATTATTGTAAAATGTCTTAGCAACTTTAGTCATAAAAGTTTTAACTGACTTTAATAATGTTTGTGAAAATAATGTGATTTATTTAAAGGCTATAGAACAGTGGTTCCCAACCTTTTTTGATACATTCCTGCCTTTGTTCATTTTGGAACTTTTCATTCCTCCCCTGTTACACAATTGTTTTTTTCATTCCTCCCCTATAAACATGAGTCTGCAAGAATATTTGATCTACCAATGTATTCATTCTCTTGCCTCTCTTTTACCTGTCACAGTGTAGCTTAGTGTTCAAGTTCGTAAGCTAGCATTAATTACAATTGAAAAATTGGTCTCTATTGACGACAATAACTTGATTGAAAAGTGGGACAAGAACTATTTGTTGTCAAATAATGGCACTAAAGTTTGTCAACAAAAACGTGTGATAGTCCACTAAATAACTTACAAATATGAAGTGATATAAATAATTGAAAGATCCAGTGTCAACTTAAAAAAGAAGTACAACATGTACTGTGCAATGAATAGGGAACTTAACTATAAAGTGGAAATTCCTCCCCTGAACTCATGAAATTCCTCCCTGGGGAAGAATCCCTCCCCGGTTGGGAACCACTGCTATAGAAGTAAGTTGAATCATAAAAATACCTAGGTTTGTAATTGTTGGTGATTTTCAAAACAATTCACTAAAATAGTCTCCTTTTCATCAAACCTATAATTTCTGAGCACGCATTGTTTTTGCCATTATAAAACCAGGTCATTCACCATTTGGTAAGCCATGCATGCAGAAGTCTTTAAAGTAAGAAGGTAGATATTGAGCTGTGTTTGGTTGCAGCCACCAAATCTGGTTAACACTTTGAGACCTGGCGTACAATATATTTGTACTTAATTTCGGCCTAAAAAACAGCAGTTTTCGGTTGCCTTACCAACGCCCTAACACCTCCGCCGAGTACGCTAGAGAGCTGTTCAATGGCTCAAACAGATCGGCCAGTCTAATAGATTGCACTCGAAAAAAAAATTTTTGGTTGGGGTGTGTGGATTTTTTGTGACTGACGTCATAAGTGAGGTAGTTTTGGGGTCATTTTGGCTCATGTTTCCTGGCCTAGGGCCCAACCGCTAGGCCAAAGTGTTTCGCTGAAGTTTTAAGTGGAAACTAGGCTCGAGTCCGAGTCTTTTGAGCCTTTGATCGACTTTCTAGCGTTTCTGGTTCAAAAGTTATGATCTAAAATAAACAAATTATTTAATTAGCTAATTAGTCAAATATTTTT
>JGI24022J15233_10006839_pt1 | contig 12453 bp, 8 predicted proteins | sample Ectturendosymbi2_FD_15233 | JGI IMG/M metagenome (IMG submission 15233)
CCACCCCTGGTTTTAATTAGTTCGGATAATCGGAGTTCTGTATTTTGTTATCTTGCGAGCTTCTGGGAGTATCGACTAGATAACCTGAGGTTTTTTTCGGTCTCCCAACTGCAAGCTTGGGAATGCTTTCAAGTGTTTACAAATGGCGTTTGTTTTTTATTGCATCGCACCCGGTTTTTGCAGCAAACAATACAATACTCACAAAAAAACCCACACGCCCCAAACAAAAAAATTTTTTTCAAGTGCAGACTAGAAGACTTGCCGCGTCTTTTGAGACTTTTACCGGGTCTGTAGAGCATACCGGACCGGAGAAATTCCCGCGCAAAGCCATGTGCATTTAGGCGTTTTTTTTTCCGAAAATCCCCAAAAGCAGCCAGACACCAAAGAGTTAATTGATAAAATTCACCTCTAACAGTTTTTCGATTGCAAAGGTGGTAGCATTGTTGGAGCTGCAAGCAACAGCAAAGAAGCACCAAATCAGCGTTTGCTCTCATGATTACCAGCATCCTTTCCAAGTACAAATTTGTAGTGCATGTCCTGCCTACTTGTAGAATCAACGGTAAAGACCTGGTTGTTATGAAAAAAACTATCAGGGTCTGGAGGAAGTAGGATTCTATGTCATTTCTGTCATTACCGACAACAACGCTATCACCAGAAAAGCAATGTCATTCTTCATAGACCCACACCAGCTTTCATTTCTTTACACCCACCCTTGCGATGCATCTCACCCATTGTATTTCTTGTTCAATTCCATGCACCTTTTCAAGTGTATTAGGAATAATTGAATAAAACAAAAGTCTACTGGAAAATGTATGATGTACCCTTCCGTAAAAAGTGAAAGGGTGCATGTAGACAATTGCGACACTACTTGATTCGAATTAACCAGTCCTGTAAGCATTGCCCAGGCAAGTTAAATGCACTGAAGCAATTACACCAGCTGGACTGTGATTCAATTGTAATATTTGCCTACAAGCTATCTGTAAAAGCGTTGAACCCTTCCACATTTGAGAGGCAAAATGTAAATTTGGCTGTGCATGTATTTAACGATTTTGTCGCTCAAGACTTGGTGGAGCTTGGCAGCAAATACAACATTTTGCATTGGCATGAAACTAACGTTTACATTAAAATCATTTCCACCTGGTAGGATGTAGTGAACGTTAAAAACCGAACGAAGGGTTTGAATAAAAAAATCCTTACCAACAGCCATGAACGAAAGGCGACACAGAACCGAGACATTTTTAAATTTTTTTTTTTGAAATGGCTATTAGCATGGGAAGAAATTCCTGGTGATTGTGGGAAATTAAGTAAAGAAACTTTCACTGCATTGTGGAACACGTGCTATGGGCTCCTTTCAGTAGCAGATTATTGTTTGTCAGAGCTTAAGTTAAATTACGTGCTTGTGGGAAAGTTTCAGACAGATTGTCACATTTTGGTCAATATCTCCAACTTTCTGGTGGGAAGTATAATATTTCGTTACGAACAGTTCATGATAGTGAGAAAAGACTTCACTTACTTTCTACTCTGAAGCTGAAACTCAAAGAAAAGGACATAACTTTGATCAATTTTGATTTTGACTGGACTGAGTTTGTTCATGTNCCAAACGATTCAACTGAGCAGCTAATGTTGTTATGCGATGACGATTTTTTAAAAGCTGAAGAGTATTTTCCNGTAATTACTTATATTGCTGGATACGTTTGCTTTGCCATAAACAAAANGTTGCAATGCATTTACTGTAAAACTTTAANGATTTGCAACGATGGTGATGTCATTAAAGCTTCTTTTATTAAAGGCATTTCACAGGGTGGTCTTTTATTTGCATCACCAGAAATGGTTCGCATTGCTTTGATAAGCTACTTGGTTATTATTAACATTTGTGAAAGTGACGAGTATCAGGACTGTCCTTCCCAGTGTGATTTTGGTGTTAAACTATCTCAATCCGTCTTGAAAGCTAAAGATTTTCCATTTTTTTCGTGGTGCATGTGTAAAGGCAACCATGACCTACATACAGTAGTAAAGATGGCTTGTTGGATTTATTCAAACATTCTGCTGAACAATTATTGTTTTAAAAGAAATGATCAACTTAGCTGTGATAAATTATTATCAAAGAAGAGAAAACTGCAGACTTTAACTTGATTTGACAAGTGTTAGCACTCACATGCTTTAAGTACAGCCATTTCATGTTGCATGTTATGACTGCATCAGTGAAGACTTTGTGAACTACAGCAATGTGTCACGTATATCAAGGAATTTATGCAAAGTTTTGCTGTGCCCGTGTACACTGTATTGTTTAAATAAAAACTATCGTGAAAATCAATCCAGCAGCTCAACTGAATGCACTGCACACCCGAGACAGAGCAAGTAAAGTGAAGAGAAAAAGGCCTCGTCACTGTGACCTAGGCGCGTTTTTTGACACACGCTGAATGGCCTTCTCTCTCTAGAAAGCCTTGCTATAACAGTGTGGTCCAATTATAGGCCTGCAGGCTGCATGTGGCCCAACACAATGTTTCCAGTGGCCTGCAGAAGCATTTTGAAAAATCTTCAAAGCTGAACTTTGTTGAAAAGCGTGTCAGATTCGTCTCATTGAATTGCTTGCGTCGGATAAAGTGCATTTGCACAAGAACAATGAACCTAATGCATTTTTCTATGTACCATTATTGTTTTTGTTTTAATTATTCCGCCAACCCTGCACTGGGCCACATGTCTGGATCACCTCTGAGTTTTTATGGTGTCTCAGCATTCATTGTCTTGAAAAGTACATCTGGTGCAATTAAAACTTAGTACTGTCAAATAAATGTCTATCTATCCATGAAGTGCCGCCTTTTCAATAGTGGCCCTGGGCCAAATTAATTGCCCATCCCTGCAAACTGTAGGGAGCTTCTGGTAATTAGTCAACAAAGATTGATTTCCCGAACTTAAAGGATTTCACACTAAAAACACTCTTGATGTTTGGAAGCACACACATGCATGACGGTAGTCTACATTTTCTATACCATGAAGCAAGTCAAATCTATAAACAGAAATCAAATGGCAGACGAAATATTGGACAATAGTCTCCGACTTGCTAGTTGTTACCACTAAAACTGGTATTGATATAGGAACAATAGTGTCAGAGGAGCCTCGGCTACAGGTGTACCAGTGACAGAGATTTTAATTAATTGCTATTTCTTCCCTGAGGCACTCACTTGTCTTCAATTTTTTAGTTGTAAATGTTGTGAATATTTTGTTTTGTACATCATTTTATTGGAAGTGGCTTGAAAATTGTCACGTTTTTGTAAAACGGCCCACAGGTCAAAATAGTTGGACCACGCTACACTATAACTCACACATTTATAACAAAAATTACCTGTTTTTAATCGGTAAGTCATCCATCCTTTCACCATTGCCAAACATCAAGATTTTTCATATTACCATACACTTTAAATAGTACTGCCAACCTTAAGACACAAACAACAAAACTAACAAAGGCAATTTAAATCAGTCAACAAATTCAGTTACATGCGCAAATGAGCAAGCAATACATTTTTTTGCTGAATCAGCTGCTTAACAAAAATCCACAGTAAGTTATAGCACATACAACATGGTAGAAATCTGAATATATTTGCTTGATGTATTCAATGTGTCGGAAATATGTGCCAGATTTCTGTTTATGATTCATCTTTATTTGCGATCAAATCAAGCAACCAGGTTTTTGTAATTACTTTATACTGATTGCAAATTTCATTTTGAAAATCTGGTATTTTAATTAGGGTTTTAAGTTAAAAGAAATTTAACATTTTCAACTTAGTGCATATAACATAACTGCAACAATGACTATATTTTTCTTAACCACTAAAATTGCAACTGAAGTTTCACAAGAAATGTTCCAACAACAGATGTTTTTACTATATGGGGTAAATAGCTCAACTAAACGATTTGCTTGTCAAACAAATGCAACCTCTACTTTTGTTATGTAACAGGAAAGTTTCAAAAACTTGAAAAACTAGCAATTCAATGTTTACAATTATACAGCCATAAATGTCTTTTTGCGTGAACTTTATGTATGGCAACATAAGATCTACACATTTAGCAACAACTGATTACATACAATGACAATAGCAAACGTTAACTTTAACATACCCTTATTCAAATGGTAGCATAATAAAATGCATAACACTGGGACACTTCAATCAACCAAAAACTTTGGATAATGCAATTTGACAGTCTGAACATTGTAATCTGCATCAAAATGCCTCAGTCAAACAATTAGGGAAATTGGCTTGGTAAAAAAATCTCTTAACCATGCTTTTCACTTTCAACACTTTTTTAAGAAGCTAAGGAAAAAATAATTATCTGCAAATTTTTACAAGTAAAATTTGAGACAAACATGCACTGAGGCATTCTAATTCCAAAGAAATGGAATAACTTTCCAAGCATTTATAGTTTAAAATCTGATTTGAATTGTTTTCCAATGTGTTTTTTTTTTCTGAACAACAAAACACATTGAATTTATTCATCACATCTCAGCAACTACCCATTTTGTACATTTAGGCGTGTGAAATTTATGAAAGAACAAATACTAGCAACAGCTCATGAGAAAAGTGTTTCAGTCAACAATAAACACATGTTCTGCTTGTTTAGCATCAAAGGTGAATTGACAAACATTCCTAAACAAAGAACATCCAAACACATTTTATTAAATTATGTAATCCTTTTAGTACAATTTAAAGTTGACACACTAAAATCCAAGCAATGTAGACATGCTTTTCTATTGTTTCGTACTGTTGTTACAAAAGTGAGCTTCAGTGAATCAGCAGAAAATGCCTATTTATGTAGGGAGCAGGAAATGCAAATATGAAATACATTAGAATAAGAATAACCAAGAATGAAAAACTTGAACCGAGTCAAGTGCGAATCATTAAATGGACAGTAACAAGTATACAGTCAAGTACTATTTTAGTATTCGAACAATTTAAGCGACTGTAACCAGCATACAATCACAGCTTTGGGAACAAAGGTATTTACACCAATTGCAATTAAAAAAACATCACTAAAATGCAGTATAGTGACTATTAGAACACTTTGAGACCATTTTGTAAAATCATAAAGCACAATACCAAGCATTCTGTCACTGAAGGAAATAAGAACTAGCGGCAAACTTTGTTGATTGCGGTGGTGTGCTGCTTGCTTACTGTTGTGGTTATGATTACATCAGTGGATTTCAACCTGGGCGTCATGATCCCAGAGGGGTCATGAACCATTTTTAAAGGGGTTGCGAGTAGATATTTTACGTATACAGCTGTATTATTACATTTGTTTTATGCGAGTTGTTGGGTCATAATGGGTTGCTACAATGGGTCACGGTACAAAAAAGGTTGAAAGCCACTTGATTATGTAATCATTTATAAATTAAAAGCACAACTGAAATGTGAAGTGATATCTAAAATTTGTTGTCACATAACTGGTACAGTCTAAGCAGGCCTGCACAAAACATGACTCACAAGTGCTTTTTTCTGCACACGAGAGATTTCTCAATTGCATAAAATGTTGTAGAAGCCCAACTTCATATATTGTTGTTCCAGAATTTCATCAAAACTATAATGAAATATACTTTTGCAGCCCGAAGAAAATTTATGTTGATCAATTTGACTCTTTAAACTTTGAGTTGTGCAGACCTGGTCTAATGCATGGATGTAAAGATTTTCTAACATCAGTTTTTTCACAATAACTGTACTCAAAATGGAGGTTAGGAAGTAGTGTTGTGCTCTGCACTCACTTCTAGAAAAAAACTACCACCTTTGCTAACTTAATTTGTTATTTCAGTTGGCATGATTTTACTGTAACAATGACAATTGTTCACTGGCTCTAATACCATCTGAAGATTGCTACTACAGTTAAAATGGATAAACTATGGCATGAGATGCATAACTAGCAATCTCCCTGCAGGAGTCTAAGAAACATAAGGTATACATATACAAGGCAGTAGTTAGGAAACCACTCAAATAACTTAATTTCACAACCATAGGTATTAAAGCTGATTGAATATGCCTCATTTCATGCACAGTCAAAAAAGGTGTTTGTTTCGCTTTGGTATCTTATTATAAATTTTTAACTGCACATGCATATTCATAAGCTTTGCACAAAGTGACAATTATATAAGAGGAAAGCTTTAACTATATTCTCATAAATAATGTTGCTCAAAAAATTAAGCATTGGCACAAGCAATGTCTAGCTACAATTTAGCAAAGGTGACCAGCCAAATGCAAATGTCCGTATGTAACACTGAGTAATGGACAGTTTATGCCAAAATGTACAAAATAATGCATTACCAAATATATTTCACCCCAAGCAAACTTCTTGAAAACCCTTCATGGCCAAGAATATCTTTTAGTAAGGTCAGCACAAAAAGTGCTTCATGATCTTTCAGCATACATCACTACAGGATGAATATTTGAAAATTTATTGTGTTTATGTGAGGTAAGCTAAATCAGTTGCACTGAACCACAAACCATGAGAACAGGCTGATATTCATCTGTGAGACACAATTATATTTTTGCTTTGACGTACAGTCATTTATCTTTTTGTACATAATCTTTTATTGAACAATGTTATGTCACTATAGTCAGCTGAGAATATAGTTGCAGTATTACCAGTGCTTAATTTATATATAACAACTAAGCTGATCAGCCTACAGCCACTAAACACTAAAACAGATGACAAAACTTAAATATTTGAGTTGAAATGAACAGGAATTAATGCCCCAACAAGTTGCCCAAATGCCCCAACAAGTCAACTAACACCAAAACGTTTTGCAAACCATCAGCAACACAAATTAACATAACGATGAAAATTATATTTTTATTCTACTCATGTTGAAAATTCTTCACGCAATGTATTTAATGGACATAGATAGTTGTTAGGACTATTTACTAACTATCCCAACTTAGTGCAGTGACTTTTGCAGCTTCACTGGTCATGCTGAAAGCAAGTATATAATGCTTTTACTATACATGGTAAAAAATGAAACTTCTGCACAAGCACTTTAAAAACAAGATGACAAAATGAAGATATTCTGATATTATGTTACCAAAACTTTGAAATTCAAGCCTGCACAACAGTTCTTAAATAAGTTAAGAATTAGTATTTTCTATGGCAACATCAATTATTTATTGACCTTGTCCAAACATTTAATATTAAACAGAAAGTAAATTATGTACCAAATATGTAAGTTGGACAAGCAATGTATGTATCCTAAGTCGCACCATTTATAAAACCTTTTCCAAACCTATTCTTTGAAACATACTTTGTTTCACTAGTTTTGGGAAAATTTGCTTGGAGGAAACTACTTGAATAAACAAGGCAATGCAATAGCTTACATTAGAAAACCTGCTAGGCAAAATACAAGTTCCTGAATAGTCCAACATTTTAATTAAAAGTTTGATATTATTTGTTGCAAATTCTGCATCACTATTGCTACAACAGTCAACAAAAGATACACGAAGTGAAGTGTTCATAAACATGTTTTATCATCTTTATAGCTGAAAAGCACAAGGATGAAAAGCAGGCCAAACTTTTTGTGACAACATCACAAAAAAGCTACTTGCTTTTGAATACATTATTGGTAGACATACACTGCCAAGCAAAGATTTTTAAGCAAAATCCCAATGTCACTGCTGGTGGATGAGAGCTGCTCATGAAAACAGTACTTTTTAGATGAAAACAATGCACTGCATATCCTTACCTGCAAAACAGAAAATCTGGCAGGTATGAAAATACCGTGACATTCAAAAAGAACAATATTGCACAAAAAGGATTTGCTTAAAGCAATATGTCTTATTCAGGATTATCAACTTCGTCGCAAGAAGCTAAATCAAATATTGACGGACACGATGACCAATCAGACATATCCTTGCATTCCCAATATTTGTTATCAAAAGTAAACATCATTTCTTTGGTCAATTCATTTTGTTTAAGTGAAAACCACGTTGGTTTGTAGCTATTGACTGACACCCCTGCATTTTTACATACAAGGGCTTCAGCTTCCCTCTGCTTTCGTCGTGCTCGCTGGGCATCTTCCAGATTTTGCTTCAGTTCATTTGCTGTGTCCCAGTTGCCATTTTCCATCATTCTTTGATCAGGTCTCAGTCTAGAGTCAGTAGGAGCAACACCATCCTCTTCTTCATTTAAAGTAACAGCCAGCTTCGAAAAATAGTACATTTTCTCAGCACCAACAGGTAATGGTGAACACTGCCAAATTCTCTTGGAAGGCAGTGTTGTATATGTGGGTTTAGATTTATTGGTGTTATCAACACTTACAATCTTTGCATAATCCATGTGAGAATCCCATGTGCCACTGATGACATAGTGAGCAATGTCATTTGAATCCATAACAATTCCTGATACCTTTCTAGGTGTTTCTCTGGAAAAGTAGCTATAGGCAAAATATTTATGCTTGCAATAGTCCCCTGTAGTGTGATTCACAATGATTGAATCCCCTGACTGATCAACCCATAGCTTTCCTACAATTATATTGTGAATAGTGATAGTAACCTTGCTCCAAGTGTAATGATTTCCACTTTCATGGAAAATGAGATGCAATGTTCCAACAGGAGTCACATTAAGGTACTTTCCACGAAACTTGCTTGTGACAGTGATTTGAGTCCATAAAGTCCATCCTGATTTCTTTCCACAATCTTTTGACTCTACATGCATTGCAGCAGATGGAGGGTGATGACTAACTTGCTCAGAAAGCATGCGAAAACCAAGATCATCCCTTCTGTCTAATTCGAATGTTTCTCCAAGTAAGGGATTAAATGGCTTGCCAACCCTATACAATGTAGTTGCATAGCAAGATACAGAAAATGCTACAACATAAGCCATTTGCTCTTGTGAGGATGAGCACTTGGCAGCTCGGTCAAGGATAAAGGAATACTCAAGATCTTCTGATAACCGCTGCAACATAGAAAGTGGCTCATTGAAGTTTACAGGCATAGGGATTTTAGAAAGATCTCTCCCTATGCAATTTTTCATGATACTCCACAAATTGACACTCTGATTCGGCTTATATGGAATTTTATTTCGTCTTTTACGACCGACACTATCAGGCACTGAGTAAGATTTGCTTTGAGTAACTGATGTGCCACTTTTCATTCCTGAAGGCTCCACAGAGCTAACACTAACAGAACTGCTGGTTTTCTTATGTCCCTGTACACATGTAATAAAACCTTTGTCAGATGCATCAACAAATTCATCGTTATCATCTGAGTCACCTTCATCCTTTTCAGCAACATCAGCACCTGGTTTAGGTGGTCCAGTACCAGCATGAAGAGCTCGCTCCAACGTGTTGTGTTGTTTAGCCAAAGTTTCAACTGTTTCTTCCAATCTGAGGCGTTGCTCTCTTTCATGCATAACGGCTTTATGCCATTTTCTACCTTGAGATTGAGCAAGTTGCAAAAAATCATTGCATGCATTTATCATGGCAGTTGAAGTTATACGAAAAAGAGTAGCACGTTCATTGACAGCTTTAATTTTTATTGACAGCTCATTTCCAGGTGATTGGCTACCCAAGCTATTTTCTGCAGTTTCCAACTCTGCCAATGCACGCTGCAAAGCTCCTCCATGTTTTGAGATGAGGTCGTTGCAAGTTGCTAAGTCATCCAATTTACTGCCTAAAGACTTCAGTGTAATCCTAACATCATTTCGCTCTGAATCTGTCCCAACAAAGTCAGTTGCCATGCCATCAGCATTATCTTCTTCAGATGAATCATCTGTGTCAAGCATTCTTGATGCTTTTGCTTTTGCCAATTCCAGTGCTGTAATCCATCTTTGACGCTCCACCTCAGAGCTGGCTTTCAAGTGAAAAGTTTGTGTACCACCATTTGATATCATGAAATTACATGAATCTTCAGTGACAATAAAAGCTCCAGCAAGGTTTATTGTTCCTCGGCAGGTATGAGCCATTTCTGCCTGGGATCTATAGTAAGACAAAAGACCATTAGACAAAACAAACCATCTCCTTTGGTACCCTTTGATGTAATTTGTCCATTTCCATAGCCAACCTTTAAAGTGATCAGATTCAGATGTCTTTTCAGCCATGCTTTATGAGAATGAAAATGCATGCACGTCACTCTATGAACTGCAGTGGATAAAAATAATCAAGGTAAATAATGATGCCAAAAAAATTTAATTTCTCGAAGTTTGAAACATACTTTATCATTTTGAAATCACTCTTGTGGAAACTAACTATATACTTGACTATGGTAGTGCTATCTAATTATAAGTCTNACAATGTTTTACAAACACAGGGGCGCATCCAGGCCAGGGGTCTGTTTGTNTGTCATGNCAGTGCTGCTTGTACCCTACAGCACTGTGTGAATTAATTGGAGGACAAGCAACCTTTTGCTGTTTTTTTTGAGAAGTTTCATGGAATAACTGGCAGTAACTTGAAAATTACTGCTGAAACCCTGTCTTTCAACTGCTTGTTCTACTGTTCATTGTGAATCATCACCAAAATGTCATCACAATCACAAATCATACCAATTTTTGCATCTGAACTAAATCATTTGTGTGGTAGAGTTGTAAACTTGCAGGGCAGAGCTGAATAATTTACAACAAAATTGTTTATAATTTCTGCAGTTTTTGGTATTGCTGTAAGCAGGGTTTTTTTAAGGTGTTTTAGGACCTGATTCAGGTCCCTAGAATTGAAAATCAGGTCCATAGAATAAGAGAAAATTAACATTGGGTCCTTAGAATCAGACAAATTGGGTCCCTACAAGTCCATACCAGGTACTAACATTTTCCTTAAAAAAAACCTGTAAGTATTAAAAAAACGTTTGCCATGAATGTTACACCAAGCAAACGTGCTCAAGTTGTTGTTTTAAAAAAGCATAGCAAACTAACCATCAGAGCGATTGGCTCTAGCAAAATCAACAGTAGGGAGGAAAGCAAAAATGGCAGAAAGTGGTAATGATGTCAAGATCCACCGTCGAGGAAGATTTGAAAGAAAAAGACAACTGCAAGCGATAAGATGGTTATCAGGAACAGTGTTAAAGCACCCTACAAAATAAGTAGGGAGTTGCAAAGTGATCTAGCTGTGTCAGGGGTAAAAATTGATCCATCAACTGTCCGAAAAAGGCTCTTAACTGCTGGGAAGATTACAAGAAAACCCAGCAAGAAGCAATTGTTGACTCCAGTTATGATGAAAAATGACTTCAGTGGGCCAAAAACTATAAGGATTGGGGTGCAGAATAGAGATCAACCGACATATCAACCTGGCCGATATATCGGCTAATATTTGTGTTTTACCGATATATCGGTATCAGCCAAAATGGCCGATTTTATCGGCCTCAGTAGGTGTTGACAAAACGCTGTTATATTCCTCACGCATCCAGACAATTTTCGCAAGAAAGCACAATGAAGCAAATCAAGACAGTTATCTTACAGCAACAGTAGCAGGTGTGGTTACAGAAACAAGCAGACAGGATTAACCATGGAGCGTGCTTTGCCCGTCGCAGCTTAAACAAAAGCATCATCGGGAAGTTTTGCAATGCTTGAAGCTACCGCGTGCAGGTGTTGTGTACAAATAAACTCCCGCTGTACTTCCGGAAGTTTTGCAGCATGAAACGTTTGACTGTAACTTAAAGGTACAGAAATCCAATCGATGCCTAGTTTAGCACAGATTAATTTTTTTAAAGTTTGCATGAAAAATGAATTGCGTTATGTTAAGCAACATTTCTGGCATTATGAATATGATTACAAATGCAATCGCTACTCACTAGTGATGACAATGGTCGCTGTGAAGCAGTTGCACGTAACATCTCAAAAGGATTCTACTTTACTTAACTTGATGTGTTAGGCCTAGCGCTCTGGTTTATACTGTACACAAGCTAAAATATCGTGTTCATGGGTTAACTTATCGACATTTTCCGCAAGGCATGATAATTGTGATCTCATAATCCAAGTTGTTGCAACGTGCTGGTTTATGGATATGGCACACAAGTTACGGATGTGCTACTCCAGCATTTCACAAATACTTTAAAGTGGTGATTTGTCGTTTGGTCCAATAGCAGCTTGATAGTCAGTTTTCATTGTTGCATCACAATTGTTGTTGTCCGTTTATTAAACACGACCAGCAAAAGTATTTGCAACAACGCAAGTTAAAAGTGCAGTGCATTATTGCATGATCATCAGATGAGTATTGCGCTCATGTGCATCTTAGCTATTGTCATGGCGACTTGTTCTTATCAAATTTACTTATGGCAGATGGGCGGTAATCGGTTATAGCCTAATGCTGCTTTTGTTTAGGCTAGGTTGGTGAAAATGCAAAAAAATTGTGCTTTTTGTATGACCATCTTAAACTGTTGATATGGAACTACTAAGTGTTGACAAATCAGTTGAGGTGTTTCATTTCATACCAATACCAGTACTTCAGTTGCAGTAACTAATGCAAGTACCGTAGTTTGCTTTTTTAAGGACATG
>JGI24022J15233_10006841_pt1 | contig 12452 bp, 10 predicted proteins | sample Ectturendosymbi2_FD_15233 | JGI IMG/M metagenome (IMG submission 15233)
TGAATTGTAACAAAAGTGATATGTAAAACGTGGAGCTTCTCTGTGCCATTGGAAATTGCTTGGCGTGCCAAGTGCGGCACGCGTGCCGTAGGTTGCCAACTCCTGCTCCAGTATTTACTTCTCCCAGCTAACTGCATGTGCATTTGAGTAAACACATTCTCGACTACCGGAAAAAACAAACGGGAACCTTGCGAATCAGTGAAAACATAACTTTTACAAACGATGACGTCATGAATTACGTCATAGGGGCCCTCCAGTACAAATTACTCCGGGGTCCCCTACCCTTTAATCTGGCTCTGCCTCGGACAAAAAAGTTTCGAGACCCTGCTTTAAGATATGTCTTTCAAACACTTTTTGTAGATATATGAGATTGTTTGTGGCACAACAATGTTCTTAGCTATACTGTGTAACGTAGCTTGTCAAAAATGAGGGCTCATCCTTTTGGACCCGTTTTCAAAGTTTGGTGAATTAATGATATAAGGTGCGTTTAAATTGTGGTGATTCCCTGAAAAATCCCACAGTTCATCCAACAAAAATAGCCACTTTCTTGGCGTACAAAAGGTAACCACTTTTGTGTGATATCCAACGATTGTTACAGAGAAACTGGGGTATTTAAATAAATAGAAGACCTTTTCGGCGCCCCTTATATAACTGCCCTCCCAAACGCCTGGCATGGATCCGCCATTATATCTGTTGATTCCTGTTTTGCTCAATTTAGGCCATTTAACCTCATAACGCATAAAAACCCTGGCTTCTCACACTAACCTGCTCAATAATGGTGGTTAAAACACCAATCAAAAGTAATGACACAATAAAAGCTGGATAACCGCTGCGCCATTCAGTTGGTGGCGTGCAGGCAAAAAGAATTTTCCAGGGCATGGAAAGGAAATGCAAAGCAAAGTCTACTCCACTTGGCTGAATGTCATTACCATCATCATCCATCCCTCCTCCAACAATCATGGCACTATGCATAAAAGGAACTTTATTAAGCTGTGCCAATGTGCTGTGATGAGGAGCATATATTTTTCTTCGTAACGGCAAGGAAGCTCTTTAAGTTCAAATTAAGAAAAAATATGCAACAATCATGTTGACAAAACTTCTTGACCTGCAATGAAAAGTCAGAAAAACTCAGCTTCATTTCCAAATGCTTGCCGGGCTTCTAGCGATCATTATAGTGCGACATTGTGTCTGTTTACTCTGTTTGTTGATTATGTTGACGTTTTGCCCATGCAGCTCATTTCGAATAGTGAGTTTTAGTTATTTGGCTGTGCAAAGAGTTTGAGTTGGATATCCATGCCAACAGCCGTCTTTTGCCGCCTATGTGCAGTAAGACATGCTTTTCGGTGCCACGCCACTTCCAACAAAGAACGTAGTAAATGAAGATTTAGCACTGCATTAAACGAACAATTTCTCCGTAACTGTACTGCACTGTTGACTTTTTGTGGTACGGTTCTTTGTAAGTTAATCCAAATATGCACGCAGTATCATTTTTTTCCCGAAATCAATCATTTCTGCGCTGCAATATTTTCAAGCTCCTTGTCTGAAACTTTTTTATATAGCCAGCAATTACGTGGGGCCTGACCCTATACGTGGGAAATGCACAGCAGTGTAGAGGACGCATTGGGGTCCAAGGATGGACTTCTCGAATCAGTTGTATCCCTGTATCGTGGTTCACGTTCAGCGCAACGTCAGCCCCTCAGAGGTATTATCTCTGGTGGCTCATCGGCCACGGATGGCCTGCCGCCGTAACTACTGATTCATACGCATTACGATCTTGTTGAAATAAGGTGCTCCATTGTTCCCTGGATTTTGTGTCTCGCAACGTTCGCCTTTCTTGGTCCAAAATCCTGCGTTTTATTCAGTGAACTTCGCTGACAATGAAGAATTTTGTATTCAAACATTATTTGATATNAGTTTGAGTTTTTTAAGTCGTGGTTTTTCAATGTAAAAAGCTCTGAATGTTGCTTTTCTTCATGTTTCCACTGTCGGAACTGCAAATATTTTAATAACCGTACGGTAGAGTGCTTCAGATACAAAAAGCAAAGGTTTCTTTTTTTCAAAGCTGTCAACAGCTAATGAATCAACCTCCAAATATTTTTTAGATAAATTGATAATGTCTGATTTTATGCTCGCAAATCACCACATCCACCAGCGTAAGCTTAAGCATAGTTTCGTTTCATTTTTTAATGTATACTTACTTCTTCAATTGTGCGCTCCAACTAGAACCGCTTTCCGATAGCAAAAATCGGCTTGGTGGCTGATCTGAAATACATACATTTTGCAGTGAAGCGTAATATTGGTAGTGAACTTAAATTTGACAGCAAATGGATTCTCTCGATAGCTTACATAATTGGCTTCAAGGTTTTTCTCGTTATGCAGTTTAATAAGCACGGATTCTGTGCTTGTTTTCAAAAGAGCAGTTACTGTCAGCACGCATATATCAACTGTTGAATGCAGCATTATGTTTTTCTGGGTGCTATGTGGTTTTATTTTAGCCAAAACAGTGCATTACGGAGCAGCGCATAAACGAACAGTTAGGGCTTACTTGCTTCTGAGAAGTTCATGTTTATGACAGCTGCGCTGTTCTCTCCCAAATGAGAACCTTGACTGGGATTCCTCAACACAATGACAAAGTTCTTTGAGGCCTGAAAAGAAATTACATCGAATTGAATTGTTATAGACAAATAAAATTCTACCGAAAACATTCAGGGTATCACGCAACTCATGTGACATACCTTTGAATCTTTGTTGAGTTTGACTCTTATGGGTTTTGTTGCCTCTTGATGCTTGAACTCTAAAACGCCGTTGGCACTAATATAATCAATTCCGTCAGCACCTTCAGCGCCTCCTCTAGCTGTTCCGTCACTAAAAATATTAGTTTTAATGTTACATAAGTTAAGATAAAATCGTATAGTCAGTTATACGCGCAAGGTTACCAAACACTTTTAGTTAAACACACGAAAACCGTAAACAATATCGGCAAGTCCGTGGACACGGGGGCTAAAAACGTTAGACCCCAAATGTAAGTTCAATCCACTTTACAAGACAATATGTAAGTCTCATAGCTTACTTGCATATTGTCTTGTCAATAGTTTTGATGTTATTGGTGAGCCTAAAACTCTGTTCCCCATTGACATTGAAAACATCCTCAAGGTGGTGTATTTACTAAACATTTACCCGTCGCGGGCTGCTTTGATTTCAAGAAGTGGTAATGTTGCGTCACTGCTTTTATGGAGGCCTAGTTTAACTTGCTGATTTGGATTTGGGTGGTTTCCCTAGTTTGGCCTAAATGTCGTCCGGTGGGTGTGGGTTTGCAAGCAAAGACTGCTGATGCTTTTCTGTTTATGTAGCACGAGTTGGCATGAGTTTTAGCAAGCAGAAAATTTGAGTCACAGTGTGATCAAACAACAGCAATTTGCTAGAGCGTCAAAAGAAAAAAACTGCCAAGCACTTCACGAACATGCTCGCGGCCTCTTCGCTGCAATGCTCAGCGTTATGTGGCTATAGAGATGCAGAGCGGTTTTATCAGCAGTCAGTGGTTAATCCGGTCGTGATGGCGGAAGAGTAGTAGAGAAAGGGGCAACCAAAGTTTATGACCGAACTTTTCTTAAGGCTTCACTTAACACTGTCGCATTTTGTACGAAAAAATGTTCACGGGTTTAAAAGTCTTGCAAATAGACTTACCCGAATCAGCTTACAAGCTTAGGTCCCATGGTTCTTTTTGAGAGAGTTTAAACAAATAAAGTTTCAACTGTACATAAAACTATAGTGATGCTCGGTTAATTAACATTCTGGTTCAATATTCTTGCTTATTCTTGCTTCGTGTTTCTTGTTGCGGCCGCGTGTTTTTACTTTAAAAAATGAAACACCGTAAACCTGCTTTCCTATTATTTTCCCCGACTAAAATACGAGGTACTGTGTTACGAAAAATGTTTTCTTCTCATTACAGGATGAGGAAACGTTTGAATAAATTTCTGTGCCGACGTAGTCTTTCGTCTTTTTGTTTCATGTACAGTATGGGCGTAACACAATGTTTCATGTGTTTTTGCAGCTTCATTAAAAGTCTAATGTTCTTTACTTTCACTGCAAGTTCAATTGAGGTTCGAGGCTCCAACTGCACACGCTTAGTTCTGTTTAACTTTGCATCCATAGATTTTGAATCATACGCCCTGCTCCTATCAAGGCACCTCTTGCGCATACATTGATGCTTTTACTAACTTACCACGAATCAAATTTGCGGCAATTTTTCCCAACACTTTCACTTCACTCAAGAAAACTCGAATGTTTTCCTTCAACAAAAACTCGAATGTTTTCTTTCGGCTACAGCCCAGGTTTAATTCAGGTGAGGCTCATATTAGCGCACGGGCATGACTTGAATAAATAGCCCAGATTACATGTATGATCAGAAACCAGCACATCGCTTCGATTTCCTATTAAAGATTTGCCGATAGATTCCTTGCTTACCCCCACTGTGGAGAGTACGTAGTTGAATACAGATATGTGCAAGTTTGAATCATCGTAAAGAGATGAAAACAGAGCACAGTCGGCTGATTTCTCGAAAGCATACAACAGCAAACCCAGTGCTTTTAACTTTCGATTACCCTGTATAAAAATCTGTTATGTACTGTGATTGCAATTCGCACTGTATTATTTCTAGAAATGCGACATTTAACTTGCGCAGTTTATGCTGTGTAGGGGGTGAGATGCCACGAAAAAGCCGAGCACGTTAACAGAGCGATTTGCTCAACAGTCTGTGGAGGAAGCTGTTCCCAGTGTTACCCTGGATCAGCCACTTTTAGCAACAATATCATCAAAACGTTTTAAAGTTTCGAATGGGAAATGTTAACCTTTTTGGTTGGATTTGGGATTTTGCCAAAAGATTTTGTACACTTGTAAACAAAAAGTTGGATAACTTTCAATCACACACACAAAATAGTTTATGGAAAGATGTTTATCTATCCTAGAAGCGTACACTGTGGTGTAGTGAACAGTCACGCTCCCATCGCATCCATTTTCCCGGCAAACCCAAGCTTGTATCTCTCCAGATGATACGTCGGAAAAAAACTGAGAACTTTCGAAAGTAAAATCACCTGGTTCTGAAAAACAATTCATCTGTCGCGTAATACAAGTAACATGCTAATTGAACACAATGCATGTCAACACTACAGTAAAACAGCTTATTATCGCCTTGTTTTGGAGGTTCTTCATCGGTGTGATAATGTCTATAGAAGATTTCTTTACTACCTGTCTAAGGGTATGGATCTAACAAACTATGCGAAAAGTAATAATCGTAATCATTGCCGAAACGTTGAAGTGCCCAATTTGGCTGCTGTATAAATTAATACCAAAATTTGAACCAACTTTATTTGTTTTTTAAATACATGAACCAGAAAAATCCCAATTACTTCCCAAACCTGTAATAAAATCGGATGAAAGAAACCCAAACAAGTCAACCAGTTGCTGCTGCAATCAGGATAATTTGTATAACAACAATTGCTGTGTGCAGTCTTCTTTGACAGTTGGACGGAACCAGGGCCGCAATTAGAAATTATGAAGAGGATGAATATAAAACTGCAGACTTTGATTCAAATCAGTGTCGTGCAGCGGTAAAGTTGCGCCCGGGTCAAAAGACGCGTTTGGCACCGCCATGTGCAGCGTAAAAGCCATAGGCAGTTATTTACTCAAAAATTAGAGCCCAATTTAAGGTATTTTAGAAACTCCACGTTTGTCTGCAATGCTGCTTCGACGCAAGTTCTTCAGAACACGACACAGACGACTCGACAGTGCTGGTTACTTCAGGAACCAAATTTATGGATTTTTTCACTGTTGTCTGTTGTGTTAGCATTGCTGATCAATAAGGCACAATAAAAGTGCTTTGGAGCAGATGGAAAAGATATGCATCTTCAGTGGTAAAGTGTCGTAATACTGACTATACCAGACTAGACTTTATCCATCAACAATTTTGACGCATCACATCAAAATCCTGCAAAAGTTTATATTTTTGTAAATTCACCAAGTGCTTTACAAGTGGAGGTTAAAAGTGGTTCAAAAAGATTTAGTGGGAAATTCTAAAAGAAGCCATGCTGTTGAAAAAGCACTCACGATAAGGAAAATGCACACTGACATCATGTTAGCCGATCAATACAGTATCTGTTCCTGAACGCTGAGACATTGAGACATTTAACACGTGATTTCTTTCCATATTGGGAAAGACTGCCAATAATATCCACTTCTCTCGTGACTCGTTATCCTCTTGTTTTATCTAACCATTTCTATTTAGCAAATGAAGTCTTATGAGAAAAGAAGGCAGTGAAAGCATTTAGTAGTTAGACTAGATGACGGCAAGCAATCACAACCAATGAACTTTGTTGTATTTCCCCCCAGAAAAGCTCTCATTAGCGTTTTTTTAAGGGCAGATGCCACTTCACTGAAAACTTTGTGACACCAGCTTTTTTCATACAAAAATCCCTTGAAATTTGGCAAATTCTGTGTAAAAAAGGTTACCCATTTTTTCTGAGCCGCTCCTACCTGCCCCGAGGTTTCGTCGCTAAAACCCTGCCCTGTTTTTTCTTTTGCCTTTGAGGATTCACAAGCATTGCTCTGATTCGCCTGATTTTCACAAACTTTGCAACGCTAGAGGGCAGCCTTCGTATCGTACGCCTGTGGATAGAGGCATCGAAGGTCGGATACGTTCCGATATTAAAATGGCTTGAACTTTGGAACCACGAGAAATCATTTCTGCTCCTAGCACAAAGATTCATCTCTGTCCGCAATGCATTGACTCAAGGTGACAGAATCGTTACCAAAAGAAATTGCGGATGTAGGTTTGAACCGACCGTTGGAGTGGTCATTATTTAACGTTGTATTGCACTTGACCAACTCATGCTGAAAAGCACTGTGTTCTCCATTCAGCGGTAGGCGCACCGTGGCCCGCAAAGCAATATGCAATGTCAGTTAAGCTGCAAAGCTTTCTGAAAATGGTCTTCGTACACACCAAAAAAAGCTGGCCTGATGAAAAGCGACGGCAGCGGCCATCAATAAATAGATCTGAAGAAAATTGTTAGAATCTTATGTCTCAATTCGGACCTTAAGAAATAGAGACAGATAAATGTGTTTCACTACCGATGGCCAGGAGGCTGGCCAAGTTATTTGTTATTTTTGTTTTGACACAGTAACACTCGCACTCTACCGATTTCGAGTGGTTAAGAATTGTTATTAAATTCTACATTGGTTGGACGCATTTTTGCGAAATTAAATTTTTTTTTCTGATGGGACATGAGAATTGCTACATACAGTAATTATACATAACCCACAATATTTCATCCACCACTTTTTTACTGGCCCCGCTCCACCTTGTAGTTGGGGATATAATAAACTTAAACTTAGCAAAGAAGCAACCCAATTACAAGCCCAGCTCATTACATTAAACTGCATTGCCCTTGCCACTACACCACATAAACAGCTTACTGTCATCGTCAATGATGGTGACTCTGGTCACAGATGGATCTCCCAAAGCAGCGTCTCCGGTAGGATGTTTTAAAATCACATAGAAGTCAGTGTCTGGGTAGTATTGGTTGTCGTTTATAATCGGAATCCTTATAGTTTCTCTAAAGCTCTTTTCCGTGAATATCTGCGAAAAAATAAACAAGAAAAATAAATTTTAATTAAACTATCCGAGATCTTTGATGAGTTTCAGGCTCTCCCTGACGGTGTGACTGGAGCTTTTGCCGCTCCTTCCCACACATTAACGAAACAACTTCGCGCGTGCATGACCGTGAGAGTCGAGTTTCGTGAACCCTTGGTTTGCGATTCGGACACGCCAATCTACGCGAGGAGTTCCAAATCAGCATTGTTCGAGGGGTAGACTGTAACAGCAAATTATTATTCGAAATAACATCACCACCTCTTTGCTTTAAACACAAAAGTGCTATACACCACCATCCAGTTCGCAAATGAAGCACACTTGAGATGACAAATGAATCAGGTCGTTTCTTCTTACGCCCAAGACAACTGTTTGTTTGCGAAATGACACAGGTATCTATGTTGAAGGTAATCATTGGCGGAGTTACAATCCAAGTATCTGTGCCCAACCGGGAGCCAAGCTTTTTATGAGGGTGAAGAAGCTTTTCCCAACTGTGCTATGCACTTCACCAACCAGTTCGCTCGCAACTGTTGTTCGCTTCAGGAAAATCGGCGGTTGGTGAGCAACTTGTTTGTGGTACAAACAACTGCGAACCTTTCACATTTCAAGTAGACCCATTTACCCAGTTCGGTTGAGTGGAACAACTACGTAAATCAACGGATGGGCAACGTTTTCGCACTACTGATTAGTTTCATGCAAAATGCTTTTGGCATTAAATATTTATCGAGAAACGAGTGGTTAAAACAACACTAGCTAGATATGACAGCGATTGACCTTTCGAAAACCCTGGATATCAGGAAAATAAGATGTCAAATATTAATAAAACGTGATCTATTGCTTATATTCTGCTGCTTGGTACCAGGGATTTCTAGAAACTCCAGGGATATCTAGGAGTTTCTAGATATCCCTGCTGGGTACACAGAAGTTTTAAACAGTATCAACACCGCGCGTGACGAGAATGTTGTTGACCTCTGAGTTCAATAGCACTACCACTAATCAGCAACCCGAAAAAAGTTAGTTTATTTTGTCACAAACGCTATTATAATGTTTCTCGAAGGTAAAGATTTTCAAAACGCAGCGATTAGAAACGAAGGTGCAGAATAGCAAAAAATACGTAATCATTCCTTTTCCTGCTTAACGTAACAATCTTGTAATTTTGCTTTTTTGTGCATTTAAATCATGTAAAATTGATATAAAATGTTCCCAAGGTTTTTCCCTGTTGCTTATCTTTTTGATCCTGAAATTTTTCACTGAAACTAACCTATTACAAAAGCGTTTCCATTTAACAAGGATCATGAAAGACCATCCAAATGACATTGATTGCGTCGTAGACAGAGACGGCCTACATCGTTGTGATGAAAGCAGGAAGTGGTGCAAAAGCAAGGTACATGGGTGTGTGAAGCACAATCCACTGAAATGCTCTAAAATTGGTTTCTGAACCTTGTTATATGTTTTAATACATCTTGTCCGTGGGTGCGCACAGTAGTGGCAATTGTTGCATATAGTAGTTCCAGGTCCGTAGCCACGGAAGGCATTCGAGGGCAATTCCCCCCCCAATTTTTTTTGTTCCCCCCAAATTTTGTTGTGTCCAGAAAAATTTGTTTTAAACATATAACAAAAATCTTGCCCCCCTAAAAATGTAGTTTCCCCCCAAACCTTAAAACGTAGCTGCGCGTCTGAATAGTTCTACCCCATTTTGTAGTCATTCGCATCTTATATGAGCTACACATTTCGGTGAATTAAATTAAATTTAAATTTTATACATGTGGAGCAATATGCATTTCGAGATTTTTTGAGCAATGCCTGCAGGAAGACAAATGATCTGTGCAAACGAACGACACGATCACCTTTTTTCCTGCTACCTACTTGATGCACACGATGGTCTTTGTACGGCTTTTGTGCAACGTGTTGCTGTTGTATCCTAGTAACCCCACATCTACACTTTTTCTATTGCATGCTAATGAGTGCCAGGCAACACTTTGAAACAAGTACCCACAGTCTTGAAATTTAAAGTTTACGTATAGTCTATAGCAGAGGTCTCCAAACTTTTTGTCCGAGTATAAGCTATTACACAACGGTTCGAATGCCGGAGATCTACGTAATGTGATTGATTCGGGATACGTTAGATTCTACCAAATCAGTAAATTTTCGTAAATATATTATTTTATCATTACTGACAAAAAACTTCGTGGTCCGGTTCAAATGGGTTTCGCGGGCCGTAGTTCGGAACTTTGGGGACACCTGGTCTATACGTTCTTAGCCAGGTTTTGTTCGGTGGAGGACCTTACTAAAAACAGGGGCAACATTTCTATAGCAAGGAATTAAAAGGTTATCGCTTCCTCCAAATTGGGGCACCAGATGCATGAGGGGCCTAGCACCAGCGGGCTTCCACTAACGACGACCGTGATAGCCTATTAACTATCCCATTACATTTTATATTACCTTTAAAAATGTTTGTGCGTGTCAGCACCAAGTTAATTTGTCTAGAAATTTGATGCTTTGATACGAAACAACTTTTATGCATCGGTGTGCGTCTTTATCTAACATCTATATCCGTTCGTTTCAAACTTCTAATGCTTACAAGTCTTCCTTTCTAGCATACATTATTATGCAGAACTTATATGTAATAATGAGAGATTACTGTAGTTGTTGGGCTATTCTTCAAAGTGTTTATCTTCAACCAGTATTATTACGTGTATGGCACACGTCCGTTCTGCTGTTGTTTGGCGAGTGCATCTTTTTCGTGTTTCTTTTGTCCTACTTCTAATACATGTGGTGTTGCCCTTGGGTCCACAATAAGCAAATATATGAAAAAGATAAAATGGAAACTAAAGGTCTGTTAGCCTGGAGCTTTCGCTGTCCGTTGAAAGTGAAAAATAATACAGAACGTTTTCGAACTCAAAACACACGCAAAACATCGCACAATCACGAACGAGATTGTCAATCCTAGACAACCCAAGTTTTGTCCGGATGTGTTTCTTAAAGACGTATTGTTGCTTGCACGTAACATTAACTGGCACTTGGCAGTAAACAATCTCCGCTGTGTTTAAAGAATCTCTTTGTTTATTATGTAGTAAGGATGTTTTCGAGCACAAAACGAAACCTAAGAAACATTTCTGGTATTTGTTTTACCTAATGGCTAATTGCGCCGTTCTAAAAGTGTAGCAATGCTTAAAAGTCAATAATTTTCAAACATCTTCACAAGTATCACACACAAGTGCGAGCAGAACGTACCAACGTCCCAGAAGCGTATTTGAAGTCCTTGTTGACTTTTGCGGTTCCTTCGCGTGTTTCGTAATCCACAGAAATAACTCCACTTTCCACTTTAGTATCAAACTTGCCTTGTTCATTCGTAGTAGGTATAACTGTTTGTCCCGTGGGCCTGGATAAACAAATGAAACCATGTTGTTGGCACGACAGTTTGAGCGAAATAATGGTCTAAATAAACACCGCATCTAAGCCGTTAATAGCAAACTGTAATCGCTGGCCTCCATGTGCTGCTATAGGGACCACAACAGTACTGTATATTGAAGATTTCCTCACTCAAGATATAAACCTCTTATTCGTATGTTTTAAGGGAATACATGTTACGGGCTTATTGTATTACAAGATGAAAATACATCTGACATATTGCTATCTTTTGTATGAACGTTACCATATATTTGTGTCAGAAACTACATATATCCGTTGCCTACGTAGGTATAACCTTGTGCTTAGTGAGGCCTTTGCTTGAAAGTTAATTGGAATTAATAAACTGTTTGTGCAATATTTATTTGCCGTTGATGCTCCACCAACTTCTANAACTTAAATGTTTTTGTGCTTGAAGCGATGCGTGCATTGAGAATAACAAAAAATAACCGCAATTAAAAATCTTGGNCAGGTAGTTCCATTACAACACAATTGACAACTAACATTAGAAAGGTTGAAGAACTTATACGGTTNTTTCTTCAAATCAACTTTTGNGATAAGCTTTTTGTGACCTTGAAANACCCGCATTGCAAGGCAGTTGAACGTGTAGATGAGTTTCTGTTCTTTGGACTGCGTTTTTATTATTGTCTTGCTCTTGCAAGGTTTACACTGCACTAAATTCAACTACGAAATGTTAACAGTTGTCATTTTAGACTACTCTGCATGATCCTTGCCTCATCGTGTTGAGACTATCGACCCTGCTGTTGCCAGTAAAAACATGTTGTTGACGTTAGCAACAAATAATATAACCAATAACATCTCGAAAATGGGGTCAAAATTTCAAATGTTTGATGTCATAACATCCCAGTATAAACTAATTCTTTACCATGTTGTTTCTCAGAACATTTCGATTTTACGCAAAAGTCAACATGCGCATCTTTAGCTGCTCACAGATACTGCAGAATTTTTACCCGTCTCTTGCCAGCCTGCTCGTTGGCAAGTTTCCTTGCTTCCGCCCCGTGCTTACCACGTTAAAGGGGTGCAAATAAATGACCGCGAGATCTGCTTTCCAACCTCGTGGCTCCAGTCAGACCAGCAGCATAGTAAGATATTCGTTACATTAGGAACTGGTAGAATGGTAGAAACTATTCTTATTTTTGTCGCAGCGATATAGCGTCCTTAAGTGAACTTAAATAATTGGGAATGGGCTGCGACTTTTCTGGATGACTCAGCCTCTTTGCTGGAAAGGACCGTAGTCTGTCTTATCAACCAAACTCAGCGGTAACCGGTAATGCCGTTGCGGGACACGCCGCTTTTGCCCGCCATCTTGTTGTTTTACAGTAGTAGCCGCTCGTGTAGTGGCCGCTGTGCCGCTGCAGAGGCATTTTCCTTTATTGTTTCG
>JGI24022J15233_10006843_pt1 | contig 12451 bp, 10 predicted proteins | sample Ectturendosymbi2_FD_15233 | JGI IMG/M metagenome (IMG submission 15233)
ATTTTGGATGCAGAGCTCTATACAACCTGCCCTGGAGAGCGAGTGTTAGTACCCACCAGGTTCAATGTAACATTCCTACCTTTGAGGCTCTGTTACGAAAATACACGTAGGCTGCCCGTTTCTCGAAAGATGCAGAAAATCTAACAACATATGGTTACATGCTTTGATGCAGTCAGATTGTTTGTACTCGCCCTATTCTTTGAACACTATAATCGCATTTTACTCTGTGAATGAGTGATCCAACCTTGCTGTAGGCCTATCCGTTTGATTGATAGTGTGTCATACCACATGACACAATGCTTCCATAATTTACCTAGACTCGACCAGTTTAGGAATTGGCGCCCTACTGCGCAGTAGTTTAATAACAAGTGTTACGTGTTAGCTAACTTTAGTGTTAAGAATGTCTGTAACCATATGGTTCTGTGATCTGTCTTCAATGCAGTTGCAAAAAGTGTCTGGAACCCTGTGATTCCGCCGGCTTCAATGCCTTGTACTACGTGCTGTTTTGTCAGTTTTTATCGACCTGCGTTCCGCAGAGTGTGTGTGTTCATACTATGAACTTCGTGTCTGCTCACAAACAAATAAATTAAATTAAGATTCGTCTCCGAGATTTTGATAACCGCAGGCAGTGATAGAGTCTCGAGACCCATTTTTGCGAGTCTCGATGGTTTCAAGTCTCGTCTCAGTCTGGAAGGCTACAGATGTCGGTCACAGCCTTGAGACTTTCAATGTCGCAAAGAAATGGCTTAGTAAAACTTCCATAATTCAACGAGTATCTTGTTTGTCGTATTTGCACTTTGCAGGCCAGAAACAACCAAATACAGGTCGGAAAAATTCCAGAAATTTGAAAAAAATTCAACTTAGAAGTGATGACAACATTTTCTTGAAAAATTTCGGCAAAATCCACAAATTTTCAAGTCTCGGAATATTTGATGAAGTCTCGGTCTCGACCACATCATTTAGGCCTACTGCAGATAACTGAAATATTAACTGGCTGCATCTTAAAATATTAACCTGTCACCATTGCTACATCCGGCTTGTAGCCAAACTAAAATTTATTCGTGCAAAGTAGTAAAAACTTGTTACGACTCTGGATGAGAAACCGTACCCAGGGGTGGATATTGGGAATAAGGGGTCCGAGGTACTGTCGAGATCAAAAAAGCGGCCCCAATATTTTGCACATGCTGTACAGAAACTTTAATCACTGAAAGTACGTTAAAATTATTGTCTGGGGATTTGCTTGTGTGAAAGTCTATTTCACACTGTAAGTGTTTGAAGTCATTTGATTTTAAATTGTTCTTTTGTCTACACAAAGTTGAGGCGTCCCTTTGCATTTTAACTTTAATTTGGAAAACACACGACTTGCTTCAAAGTTCATTAAAATGTGTCTCTGTGGAGTGGTTCATTAGCTTTTTAACAAAACAACGCAAAAACCAGATTTGAAACTCTTAGAGGAGCCCCACGGCATCTCTGAAAAAAAGGGGCGACCGCCTGCCCTATAATACCCACCCCTGACCCCGGGCTACTATTTTTTATCAGCTAAGTGGTAGAGTGAAGGCCAGAAATTCCGCACTTGCACTGGAACTCAATTATTCTGCAGAATCTGATTTGACCTTCACTACTTCACAACCAATATTAAAATTGTGCTCACAAGCAAATCAATCGAATCGGTTGTTGTTGTACAGCTTCAACAATAGTCTAAACAGCAACGTGGTAAGTCACGAGCTCGTAAGTCTGAGTGCGTACGTGCACTCAAACTTCGTTACTGTGATTCGTTGCTCGTAGCCTCAACCTCACGGGATGCCGTTTTTGTTGTTTTCTGGAGCTCGCTCACTTTCGACGTTAGCAAAATTTTCTACAAAAACCTGCACCTGCATGTCTCGACCAGCGTTCGCCATGCATAGAATACAGTGCGGGGCTCCGGTAAAACGAACTTGAAGCAGATTTTCAGATTTCCACAAGGTGAAGAACATCGCGTGGAATTCATTCAGCGTTGATGCTGTAAACGACAGGTGCGATGGGTTTCGATGCTTCGTAATTAAGTTTGTGGTCTTCATCAGTTTTCTCGCACGGAACGACCAGTTCAAAAGAAACATGCTTCGTTTATTTCCAGGCAGTTACATCAATATTTAGAGCATGCTACAAGTGACGAAGACGTCTTGTGTAACAAACAACGGATCGAGCAGGATCGGAGAAGTTGGCAGTTGCCGTTTCCCTAGACATACTTTTATCACCTTCAGAAGCGGGCAAACTGTACAATAATAATACTGTGAATAGACGCACGCGAGCTCTATAACGTAATTGCCAGCTGCAAAATAGGCATGGCGTGCTTACGGAGGTAGCTGTGCCTTTTTTGATTGTAACTCGTAAAGCGAAGGTAAAGGAGAAAAAGCGTGGATGACAGACCTATTTTAAAAGCGCTATGGCTTTTTCACTGGCAAGACTACCACCGTCGAGTTTGATTTATCTCGAAGTCTGCGGCACGACACGACACGCTATGACAAACATCTGACAAATTTTGGGTTGAAAAAAATCCATTATGGAATTCGGTGTAAGCGGATAATTTTCACAAAATGTACAAAACTAGAAGTGAGGTTAAAGGCCACCAAATCAAACGCGCACAATATGGCGACGCCTTTGTCAAATGCAACCGACATTAGTACCTGAAAGGAAGCGAGCACCAATTGAAACAGGCTTATTCTACACAGCGCGCCAAGTCAAAGGACCTCTCGAAAAAGCACCTAGGACGCATTTACCGCAATTGTCACCTTAAGCAAGAACAAAAAGCATAAAAAACGCAATAATGAAAGTTGTATCGCAAACGCATCGGCACCGCAAGCAAAGAAGACAGCGGAAGCTTGGAAAACAAAACGCACCGCAAATCAGCAGAGAAGTGAAGAAACTGTTGACGACAAACAATACAAGAAAATTTATGGAACAACGATATGGGTTTTGGCAAAAACACACAGTTGCAGTGGCACTTGATCAAAACGCACCTATACACAAAATACGCGACAAGGAAAGCCACAGCGATTCGGATGCAGCGTTGCAGTTAACGAGACGCCGACTCGCAACGCTCGCGAACAACGAACAGCTTGACAGGAAAGACACAAACTACTTCCAACGATTTACGCACAAAGACACGAGTTATTTGTCCTGAAATCGCAACGCACCCATTCTATTGGCTGCTTGCCTCCGATGTACGGATATGGATTTCTGTTGCAGATCGAAATCAGTTTGGTGAGAAGATAAAATTTTGCGTCCAAATCAAAAACTAACAATCTAGAGGAGACGGCAAAACCCCTTTTAAGTGAACGGGTCAATGCATCTCGCGCTGATGATCTGCGGTGAGATCAACAGGCATGGCGCGTATGAGGCGCTCGCAGTGAACCAGCACTGCGTTCCAACGAAGTACAGGTTTAGTACAATAGTTAAGACTCCTTTTCTTCGGGGGGCTTTGCTTTGTACATGTCCAGGAGGGGGTCTGCGAAATGATCGGATTCTAGAATGCTGTCCTGTAAAATAAAATACATCGATTTCGCGATTGGCGCAAAAATGGCGCACGTCCGAAACCGACTTCGAATCTTACTGAAAGAATATATGAATGAAACTGGGCCTGTTGGGGCGCTATTCTAGCATAGTACTGCAAGCTGTCAACTGGAAAGAAAATACACAGAAGTTGGTGGATCTACACAGGAAACAGGCGCAAATTAATGTCAACAAAAACGTTGATGTTGATAATAAAATGGTCATTTTTTCATACGTGGTTCTTCGCAGATTACGCGCTGTTTTTCGAAAATGTCGTCGCCGCATGAAACAAAAAAGCGATCGAAAGTTTTTGACGACTGAACAGCATTTGGCATCCTGTAAGCAATTATAAATTAATGCATCTTTTCACACGATGCATGGCCTCGAACAATTCGTCTGTACATCATTGAAAAAAAATGCGACGAACATTTAGCTGCTCGAATGTTTCCGATATCGAGCGCCGAAGCGCACTGATGATGCAGCAGGGTTGCGCTACAATCAAGTAAAAAATGGATGTTAAAGTTTCTTATCAAGAATTCTAGAACACTGCACAAGCTGCGTAAGCCTGGTTGGACTGTGTATCCTAACATTTGGGGAATCTCACTTTTGTTACGCAACAGTAAAGGCAGCAAAAAATATTATGGACCATACATCGATGCGCTTTGTGACGTTTTACATTGTTATTTTCGCCGGATGATCTTTAGTGTAAAGAACGCATTCCCGCTGATAACTTAATGGTTAAATTAAAGCATTGAAAAGTTTTTCATTTTTATTGAAAAACACATTTTTTGCCAACTAGTCAAAGGAAAAATGATAGCGCAACACAACTCGCTTTCGTTTTCATGTGTAGTGAATGCTGCATGTCTGTCATGCAGTAGAATCAACGCAAGGCCTCTCCTATACAAGTGCACCCGCAGCAACACCTTCCCCTGACATCGCAAAAGTTACTGTGCAAATGGCGCGCCCNGTTTGTCCAACAGTGGAGCTTGGGCAACTACTGCCAAGAAATGCGCAAAAACAATCCAGCCAGCGCGCGTGTGATCAAGGACCGCGCTCGGCTTTCAGGCAGAGGAGCCCGTTCGTAAACATTTGCCAATTCTCCATCAATCATCCACAAGTGGAGACCCAACTTTGCGACCGCTACACATCTGGGGAGGCGAGTGACTGTCTTGGCATAAGGTGGTGACTGGAAACTGGAACACCACTTCAGTCACAGCGAAAGAGCACAAAAGCACAAACTGCTTGAAGAAATTAAACCATATTCTCTGGATGCGGTTAGCATCTCATCGACTCAGCGTTGTGGCTTTAACACTGTGGAGCTGAACGATGGATGGAAACTCTTCCGCTCCAACACAGTCTTTCCCACTGTTTTTTTCTGCATAATTTCTTCAGCTAACTTGTTACGTTCAGTGTTGGGCGTTCGTGTCAAAAAGCGTGCAGAGCTGTCGACCAATTACCATCTGCTGTTTCTGCTGCAACCTTATCTGGAACACAAACGTGCATGACCAGGAGGTCCTACCGAAAGTGGCAGGTCCTGATGAACAAGGATGTAAGAAAGACCTTGAACTGCAGCGTATCGTTCTTGTTTCGGAAGCTCCCGGAATGCACAGCAGGAGTGGCGGCTGTTCAAAGCCGCTGTCATTTCATCAGCTGCTCGGTTGTGCCGACAGAAAGCACTCGGTGAGGCCACAGGCAAAAGTTTCTTCTTGGTGGAAGTAAGAGGTGAAAGATGCATGCTATCCGAGCAAAGACTGTAACATACCAGGCCTGACTTCAGAACAAAGCCAAAGCTCCTTTGCATTCGTGATACGCTGAGGCTCGAAGCCCGCAACCAATCGGAAAAAATGTCCAAAATGTAATATTGGGAAAATTTCTGACATAAACCAGATTCCAATAACGAGAAACCAACCAAATATTCTGGTAAAAGATCCGATAATTCCAGATCCATCAAATCAAAAGACCAAAAACGCTGTTTTTCCCAGCAATGTGGGGACGAGAAAATCCCATTCTGGTGTTAATATGACCAGTCAGTGCAACTTGTCATACATTGAGGCTTCGTTCCGACTGCTCGATATCATCTCGGACATCACAAAATTTGGATCAATAAAAAAACATTGCTACCTTTTTTCACGAATCAAGTTGCAAACCGAATAAACGCGACAGTTCCAAAATCCCAAGTCAAAACGATTACATTACCAGCGACTCCCTGCGGTTTGCACTGACACGCTTTCCCATGCCGCTCGGTGATGCGTCGCATTCTCCGCTGACTTCATTTTCCTCCAGAACGAAAACCCGGCTCAAGCGGCGAGTCAAGCTCACGCAGCTCATCCTGTTTGCTGATTGGCCGTTTTCTTCCTCTGCACAAAGAAAGAATGAAACCGAGATTCCCGCCGGCTTTTTCCAAAATGGCATTTCACTGATATCACCGACGTTGCATTTCATGTTAAGCAGAATGATCAACCTGCTACGCTAGAGAAAGTTTTAGAAAACCTTTCCGGATGTAAAACCCGCCGAAAGGATTTTAGCAAAAACTATTTCATAAGGAGTGATTCAAAGCTTACTGCATAAAAGCTTTTAATAGCAAGCTAAGCGTAATGATCAACCACTCTATGAAATGCCACGAAATAAAATTTTTCGATTTTGAACATAATCTCTACTCGTAATTTTATTAAAACCGACTTAAAACCTACATCCACAGTACCCTATGACACCTCATTGCCAATCAGAATTCCGCATCACAATGTCAGCTCCATAAAAAGTTTTGTTCAACTGTTAGTAGTTTTGCGCTAGGTTCAGCAAACGATGCAGAAACCCAAAAAGATACAGTTTTATTTGAAAAAGGCACGAGTCAAAATGGATAAGGTTTCGGGCTTAGGGCTTGGATGACTGCACAGCAACCTTAATAATTGTTAGCAGTCAAGTAAACCATTTGAAAAAACTCTGCAGAAACAGACGAGATGCCTGACAAGTCAGTTATGAGCACCAAACAATTTTATTTGTTCCATAAAAACACCTGCGTTATTACGTAGCAAGGAAGCTTATTTTCAACAGGCGAGAATTCACAGAATTACAACTTTGCTACAACATATTTGTTTAGCTTTTTAAAATGTCAGTAGCTGCTTACTGTTAATCATTTTATGAAAACTTCCACTTCGCAATAAATTGAAAATGTGACATATACATTAGGTCATGCACGACCAAACCACCATCGGTTGAATTCTTTAATTCCGCCGCTGATCGTGTCCAAATTATAGTAATTAATTTTTTTTTGCACTTCGCTTGTATTGTTTTACACGAACAATGCATCCATCTGCTTCCGATCCGACTGTCAACTTTCAGAATTCAGTCAAAAAAGTTTGCCCACCCCTTGCTGACTCATTCCTGCACGCGTGCTGCCCACCAACAACGCTCTCATGTCGAGATGATGAATTGCGTACTTTTATGAAATGAGGCAGCCAGACAAATACTTTAGCTTGTGCAAATGGCACCCCGCAACAGGAATACCATAACTGAGGTCAGCCTGATACCGAACGGTAGTTCTCTTCACTTACCATTTCATGTCATATTTTTTATGAAAACAACTCATACGACTGCTGCGACCTTTGAAAATTAAATTATGCCAAACTTGCCTCCGCTGCTAACGCCTAATAGCATACACCAGTGCTTCTTAACCGGGTGAATGGTTAACCCCAGGATGAATGAAAAAAGTGGGGTGAGTAAAATTTCTGTTCTCAAGGTTTTGTATCCTGTGATACCATGCATTTGTCTTCTTTTTTACCAAAAACGTATCACCAATCGTGAATAAAATGGCGGACTTATAGCGATTTAACTTTGAATCTGACATAGTCGGCAACTTATCATTTCAGACAAACCGCACTAAGGTTTAATTAACCGCGTCTATAACGTAACGGGGATAGATTTTACCGAGAGATGTCATGCTTTATTCAATATATTGTATTTAAGTGGTGAAATATCTGCTCTGCCCTCTGTGCGAGCGTCCTTCACACCTGTGCAAACTTTATATGCTAGAATCGCAGTACTTTCGAAAGTTTCATGCACCTGAACACTCACCAAATTAGCTCTATCAATCACAATGCAGGCCTAACCAATCGAAGTGCAGGAGCCGCCTATATTTGTGATATGTGTTTGTTACCAGTTTGGTATCGGCTTCAACATCTAATATGCGTGTATATCTTCAGGTAATACCTGCAGAATGTCTACGAAATACGTACAAAAACACTTTGTTTTGATGAAAGCAAATCAGTAGATACCATCGATCAGTACACGCGAGCTTCACCAGCTTCGCTGTTAGAACCAGGTTTGAAAAGGAACGTAAGTGCCAAAAATAAGTTCCCATCAAAAATTAAAAGGCGAAAGTGGGATGATTATATTAAGCACGAGTATGGGTTTTTTCATCCCAAAAGTGAAGAGTCGAGTCATGAGCCGTCTGCTCAATGCATTTTTGCTGTTTTAAATATAACAACCAGTTTTTGGTTCATCAAAACTGCGTAGTCATTTACAAAACAAACACGATATTTATCAGAACAAGACCCTGCGATTTTTCCAGCAACAGCACGAATATTTGTGCAAACAGTAAATTTCCTCCATTCATCAGTCGTAAATGACTCTGCTAGTAAAAGGTTTCATCTCTTTCCTTCTTTTTAAATAGCACATGTGCTGACAGGAAAGAAAAAAAGAAACATTTTGCGAAGCAGAGTCTTTAATCAAACCATTTCTGAAGATCGTATAGCCAATTTGCAGAATGGCGGAAAGCATGCTGTGGATGAGAACACTCGATGTACCATGATTATTGATGAATCGATGGCAGGGGTGAACAAAACCGAAAAAGGTGAAGAAGCACTGGCATATACAACTGAGCACATGAAGTTGGAGCTATGTACTTGTGTCTACCTTTCAACCGAGGAATTTTTTGCAGGTGACAGTTGCTACACTGCAACATTTTCCCCATGAAAATCTTACATAATGTAGGCTTTCAGCAACACCAAGTTACATTATCCAAAAAAAGCAAGAGCACCACATGATTTGAGGCTGATAAGAAAGATCGGAAAGCAAGAGGTTACGCAGTACCCCACAAACGGAAGTACTAAACCAAAAAACGCTGCAACCGCGAAAATGTGCCACAAAGTGCGATGGCTAATCATCATCGCAATAGCGTCAAGTCGACGCTCCGAGAAATTTGTGTCATCAAATTTGGGTTATCTCGAAAAAAAAACTGTTCGGGCGAAGATTTTCGTTATCTGTGGAAACGAGTTGTCACAACAAGCAGAAAATATTCAACGCCTCCTCGATCTGGCAATTCTATGCCTATCACCACTGCAGTCGATAGCAGCATTTCTGTCCACGCAAGAAAATGGACCAATTGCGACCGATGCGTAGCGAGTTGATTATTCCACGCTGAGCTCATTACAATTCGAAACCACATACATCAGTACACTCCAGTAACTTGCAATGTGTGGAATGCGCTTGGGGACCTGCTACGCAACGCTCGTTGGCACGACTAAGCGTGTTAACGTTAATGGGGAGCGATCAGTCAAGGTATGAAGGGTATAATTTTCGCAGTCCATCACTGCAAGACAAAGGAACAGAAGCAGCAACACACCTATGATGATTAACGAGCGAACCGGATGACGTTACGGTATTTCGCAACAATTCACACATACCTGTTAAATTATTCAGAGCTCTTTCTTTCACAACGGGCACTTCCACCGGTGTATCGGGCCAATTGGAGAGCATGTAGTTTAGAACTTGAATGTGACGTTTGAAACCAATTGCGGCACTTAGATCGATGCTGCGAAACACGCAACTCTATAGACACGAATTGGCACTGATCGTTTACAAACGGGCACTCAAAACAATTCGTTTACCGTGCTGCAGGAAACGTCACTAAAATTGTCATTAATGCGTGTTTACGCCTTTATATGGGATGTAAAGAAAAGGCGCGTTTTTTGCAATCAACACACTTACCCGCTTCTTTGGCCCGCGTTCACCGGGCCGAGCAGCACGGGACCGAAGCAAACGGCCAGGTTCTGGCACGTCATTTTGTTTTGAGTGGAATGCATGGCGACCTTCTTCAAGTGATTGAGCAGCGCAAAGAGCGTGGCACGCTCGGCCGGAGCAGCTGGCAGCTGCTTTATGTGTTGCAGGAGAGCGTCTGTACGCTCCTTCTGGTGTGCGTCAGTGATCGCGGCAGGCGCGCCTGGCGACGTCAGGCAGGGATTCGGTGCGAAAGGCTCTTTCACAACCACGGCAGGCGAGGGACCTTTGCATGAACAAGTATAAACACGCTTTTGCAACGTTGTAATGCAACTGGAAGCGGAATGGAGCACTTCCATCAATGAATGTGCAAGGACAGGCGGTTGGCTCATCTTACAAGCGCGCTATAATGTTAACCGTTGGAAAGCTAAAGAAGAAAAACGCACAAGCACAACTGAACCCCAATGAGCAGATGTGAATGCGGAAAAACATTGTCAGAAAACACTTCCACATGCATGCGACCAAACACTTCCGTGACGTACCAACAATAAGCAAATAATGTGATACTAAATATGACAGAATTTAATTTTCAGCTCGCAGGAGTAATGACAGGAAGCACTGAACGAACTAGTCAACTATTGGGTCAAACGGAGGTCATATTCAAAAACACGCTGCTACAGTGAAAAACTCGCTGAAATAATTTTCAGAAACACACAATACCCAGCACAATGCGAATGTACAGGATTAACCCGATTTTTTTACATGGACCTGGATTTACTTCGAATCCTTACCTGGATTCTTTTCCATTGCAGTAGTGACTGCTTCCAGTAGCTCTGGCGGAAACAGAGGCTGAGGTAACTCCCGTAGAAAGTCTTTCAAAATCCCTGGAAAGTTTTAGCACCGTCAATTGACACGCCAAGCCACCATAGCGTTTTACAACATAGATCCAATCTGCATCTCGCGAAAGTCAGTTTAGTTTACTCAGCGATCACTCGTTGTTATCGTTCAATCAACAACGAAGAAACGCTGAAATACCTTTTAGCCGAGCTTGAGCGAGTGCACTTTGCGTGTAGCGGATGTTGGACAAGGAATACCCGTTCGCGGTACAGAGCCACGTATCAAGCTGCTGAGCATGCGCGCTCTGCGTTCCCTTATCGGCATAAATGACACTTTACAAAAGCGTATACGCGTCATATTTAGGATATTTCCACTGCTTGGCTCTGTTGTCACACGCAGGTATTGAAAATTCCACGGAATTTATCAGGTCCAAAACGGAAACACGAGACAGTGTATTGCTAAATCATTGAACCCTTTTCGCAACTTGAACCACCAATCTGCACATGAAAATTCCCTGTGAGTAGCACTGCGCTGGTGACAGGTGTATTGTTAAAAAACTGCAGGACGTTTTCACTGTGGCAGTTCAGAAGGATCTTTTGGGGATTATAGGACTTTCGGCAGAATACGAAGCGAACCTGTAATCACGTTCACATCCGGGTAGTGTTCTGCGGAGAGTGAAGTTCCAGTGTTTGACGCTTCCAATTTCTTTCGCAGTTCTTTCTTTACAATAGCTGAACCACACAATCTGTAGATTCCAACAACCTGCAAAATGACATGTTAAGTCAGGCACAAAGGAGAGAGATAATGTCTTAGCAAGATCGCCTTGTGAGCTGACCAAACCAACAATGCAGGAACCATACCCTTTTCAATGAGCAGAACGTTTATGACGTTCCAGCACTGTCGCAGAAGTAAAGGCGATTGCCTGCTGTGTGCTTATGCGAACATTTTCTAACCTGCATATTTTGAACAGAAAATCTTCATAAATGCAAAAACAAATTGTACCAAACAACTTTCAAACAAACTTAAGAAAACTTCCACAACAGTCAGGTGTTAACGCTGATAAGCTGCAAAATCAGCATAAGCATCTGTGCAATCGGGAGTCACGTGACAAGACAACAGTGGTTCACAATAACAGGAAGCAAGGAAGTTGGAGAGCAATAACATTTACTAATTTATATGAGAGGTGGTTTAGTGTTGGTCTGTGTGCTCAGCAATTATTGACACACGTATCTGAACAAAGCAACAGAGCTTTGCTCACATGCTGATTGCTACTTGAGGCGAAGTGCGCCGAACAAATAAATCGCCATCTGGAAAACGTGAATATAAGGAACTCAAAGGCATTTTCAGAAATAGCGCTAATCGGCTTTCTGCGAGCAGCTCGTCATATCATAATTAACTGGTCTGAGATCAACAAGACAGCGACGGCAGAACGTGCGCATTCGCATAGCTCGAGGCCAGCAGCGTCGAACAAGTTAAGCGAAAAGGAATGCGAGAGATACCAGTTTATTTCAACTCCTCAACAGCCACATCGTAATCACGCCAAGCGTGAAAGAATCCGAGAACAAGTGACTTTGCCAGCATATGTCAAGCGCGCTGTTCAGATGCGATGCGGCAAAGACCCGAAAAAAGCGAAGCGCGTTCGTTTTATCCATCTGAGCACGAACCGAGATCGATGTCGTCATATCGCGACAGTGTTACTGTGGCGCATCAAAGCAAACACGGCCGGACGACAGATAACGCCGCTTTTTATCTGCAGCAAACCTCGCGCCGCAACTACACAAACGCAGATTTACCCTCAGGCGAAAAGCAAATAAAAGAGCACGGCAAAATAGCTCGGTGTTTGTCGCGCAAATAAAATTCGTTGTGCTTGTTCTGGTCTAACTTAAACATCTGCAGTTACTTTCGTGCGCAGCCATGCCTGGAATACGCGCATACACGGCAGGTGCGCGAGGCGGCTTTGCAGTTGAATGAAATACAACAATCAGCTTCACTGTGCGCTTCGCCGCAAGGTGCGGCGGGCAAACAGTGGAATTGCGCGCTTCAGTCAAGCACTGCCTTGCTCAACGGTGTCGCGCATGCATGACGAAAGGTC
>JGI24022J15233_10006848_pt1 | contig 12446 bp, 9 predicted proteins | sample Ectturendosymbi2_FD_15233 | JGI IMG/M metagenome (IMG submission 15233)
AAAAAAGCACAGGACAAAAATGTAAATATTATGTGCGTTATCAAAAAGGGTTTGTGGCTGTCGCCCAGCTTTCGGGACGTAATATGCTATGTCCCCACACTTTTCATCGTTAGGTTTCGCATTTGGGGAGGTTTCAAAAATAAAAATGGCGTTTATCGGGTTTTGTGTGAAGAGTTTTTCATGTGTGATGTTACGGATAGGACATTTGATGCTGAAACAGAGTTTGGCGTGATATTATTGATTTTGATACTGTATATAACTTTTTGCTTTGATAAAATTACTTCAGCACTTTGTTTCTGGAGATTACGAAAGATTGTTAAATGCCCGTTTCCGACGTTTAACCCTGTGTAACACAGAGTAAGAAAGGGCATTATTGTCTCGAACCAATGAGAGCTTAACAGCTGCACATGTGAGGACCACAGGAAAGTCCATGATTTGTTTTGTGCAGAAATGTAACTGGGTTTGCTATAACTTTGGTTGTCTTGTGTTCAGAAACAGATAACGCAAAATTTAATGGGATGCAAGTTTAACATGTTAGAAAGGTGAATTTTTAGGCAAATCTGTGCAAAGTTTTTGTCGAAGACTAGAAGTAGCATACTGTGGAGACTTAGTTTTTGGACGGGGAGTTTCGCAAAAGACTGTCTTAAACTACAGTAAACAGGTTTTCAAGCAAAACAGTGATGGACTGAGGCACAGCAGCGCAGCCAAGAATTTTGTTCGGGTGGGGCCAGTTAATGAAGTCGTCAGTTACTGACATCTTCTTGAGTCCGACTGTTTCCTTCCGTGTATTTTCTAAGCAAGTTTGTTTCGGGGGAAGCATGGCCTCTTCGACCTCATTGTGGCTTGCGCCAGTGCTTAGGCATATCAGAAAAATCTCAGATAAACGTCATTGCAGAAGGAAAATATGTTTAATAAAATATATCATAGTAGCCCTGCGCAGCGATAACTCAAAACTTAAGGTCTTGCCGGGGAAATGAAGGATATACATTTAGCTTCATTTCTTGTAAAGTCGTGACAATGATGACGAATTAAAAATATATTAATTCAGTGACTGCTACACGTTTCATATTGCGAGTATATGCTGGTGCGGAACGCACTGGCTCGTAAGTCATCAATTTTACCTGAGTTTTAACCATACCCATTGNGCAGCAATGTAAATAAATAAACCAAAATATTTTTGTGATTTAGCTCAATGCAAATAAATAAGTAAATAGATCTTTCTGTGTTTATTTACGATGTAAGTAAACAAATCAATCCACAAATAGTTTTTTTTGTAATTGGCTCAATGTAAATAAAAAAATAACAAGATTTTTCTTCTTTTTTCTATGCTAAATACGCCTCACCTGCATGCTGTACGATGTAACGAATTCACGTTTAATTGTTGTAGAAAACATCCATGGAGATTTCAATGAAATCATTGGCTGTTCCACCATTGTTTTTCAAGGATTGAGATTTTCGAGACAGAGTGAAATTCGTTTCAAGTATGTTGAACTCTTTTTGCTGAAAACATCCAAAAATTTTGCTGATAAGTGATGTAATAAAACCACTTTTTATAGAAATCCTCAACTTGTTGCCAGTATAAATTGTTGAAAACAAATTGGGTTAAAAGCTATTTAGGTGATGAGTACTACCAAAGTGTGTTAATTTGGAGTATTCCAAAATCTCCTGTCTCTAAAGGGCCGAGACAAAGCATATATGTTGTTGAAAGTTTATTTACAAACTCTAGTATACACTGAACAAACAAATGCAAGCAAAACGATTTGCAATTGAACAGCTTGCGACCAGTTTGAGCTTGAAACGATTTAGAATCATACAGTAGTGTGTTGCCACTATGCAGTCATTCTCTTCACAGTTGCAAATGCAAAAAACATGTTTTGTGTTGACGTAAGATTTGAAACGCACGAACATCTAAAAACTATTACTTCATTGGTAACACAAAAGTGTTTACAGTATAAGTAATGCAACTCGAACATTGTTGATGCACTTGGAAATCAAGCCAATTCCAGCAATTGGTAGGCGCCCACACTGCTTTGCAAAAAAATAAAAGAAAAAATGAGTCTAGATTAAGCTGGGATGTTATGCTCTAGACCAGTAATTCTCAAATGGGGGTACGCGTAACCAGGGTATGCAAAAGTGCTTCCAAGGGGTACACGAATTTTTAAAAGCGGCTTAATGATTGCAGCTCTTAAAATCATTCTTCTGTGCTTACAGATCGTCTACCTTAAAATAAAAATTGTCAAGGAAACTAACAAATCTTTCGTTTTGGAAGGTGTTTTAATTGAAGGTTAACCTGTCCTAATTTTTTTCGAAAATTGTTTGCTTTTCAAATGGTCCATCACACATTTTATTTGCTTACTTCTTGTGATGAAGACAGCCTACGTTATCGTTGGAGTGACAGTGGTTGTCGGTGTTGTTGCGGCCATCGTCTTGCTGTGCGCTCTTTTCATACCACGTAAGTTCTGCGTTTTGTTGAAAACTGATGCTATAAAAACTATTTAATGTTGGATGCAAAAATTTTGAACTGATGAAGACAAGTGCTTTGCGAGAGTTGTCAGTTTTCAACGATAGCATCTAAACAACATGTTGTTTTAACGCCTGAAAGATGGCACCTAGTAAAAGACAGACTTTTAATTACGGCATATTTTTATTGTGTTCTTCATAATGTTCCGCAAATGCATCTGCAGTGAGCTACCTCTACAAGGTGCGATGCGCAACTTTGTTTTTGACTGATGACACCAGAATATTTTATGTCACTTGATGAACTTTCTTATACTTTAAATTTTGGCTAAATGTTTGGCTAGCGCATGTTGCGCAGAATCTTTTCTTTCATACAATGGTGATATTGTCTTGCCTGTGTCCGAGATTGTTAGATATTAAGGTTATTAAAGGTTCGTTTGGCTTGTATTGGTTATCAATAAAACATCAAACCAAGAGTAATATGGAACAACAGCTGGATTTAACAATAGACTTCTGTCGGTTTTCAAGCATTTTAATTTTATGATTGTTTGTTTGCTAGGTGAAACTATATTTTTCTTGTCATTATTTATGTCATTAGGGAAACGTTGCTTTGCTCAATTTTATTGTTTTTGCGGAGTTTTGGCTTTGCCCAAAAAGAAACATTGCCATCCGATAATTGTTTGTTTATCTGCTTGAAAAACCACATACATATTTTGACTTCGTTGCAAGACGAAGTGGTAACTGTCCACCATATACTGTGAATTCTTGCACGAGCTAATGTTGCGCAGTGCACGCTTTATGAAGGCTTACGTACCTTACGTCCTCTGCAACGTTTTGTAACATTTTGTATTAATACAACTACAGCCAAAGACCTGAAAATTAGACTAACATGAAATGTTTCAGTAAGGTCTCTTGATATATGGTCAGTCAAAAAATGCATCCAGGTGCACAAAAACCTTACTTTAAAACGCACACTAGCAATAGAGAGGATTTGAAAAGCAACACTGGTAAGCCAGAAGGAAACAGCCAATGGCACGTTGCAAAAATATGGCGGAGAAAACTCATTGTCAAAATTGTAGTTCGGGTCTCACTGCTATTAACGACTTCGATATTAGTAATTTTTCTTGTCTGTAGAAAATTTCAACACTTTTTGGAGGCGACTTTGTGTTCGTGATTTGCATCCAAGAAGTCGACATATTTTTGACTGCATTCAGGTCTGGTATTTTTACACTCTAATGACCAGACCACACCTTTTTGTGTTTCTCCAAAAAGTTGTCATCAAAAGTGTGCACTTTAACACGATCGATTTGAAATTCACACATAAATCTGTAACCACTATCCGTCGAAAGGAATGCTTTCACAACGAAGAATTAGAAGTGTTGGAATGTCTTAATAGTTCTCAACTTTATTTGGTATAGGAGCAGTCTGCAGGTTTTTTTTCTGTAGCGTCAAACACAACAATCCATCCACTTTTTAATCCGCATTAGAGTGCGTAGGATGGTTTGTGTTTTGTAATAAGCGTAACGTTTTTACATTGTTAGTCGAGAAAACGGTTTGTAAATCTTTCATATTATCATAGTTTTACTTTGTTTTTTTTTCTTGGGTTAGATTTTTCTTTTTTATGGTTTATTTCAATGCAGTTGCAAAAAGTGTCTGTAACCCTGTGATTCCGCCGGCTTCAGTGCCTTGCACTACGTTCTGTTTTGTCTATTTTTATCGACCATGCGTTTTGCAGAGTGTGTGTGTTCATACTATGGACTTCGTGTCTGCTCATAAACAAATAAATTAAAATAGATAAAAATTTCCTTTCCGTTTCTCAAAGCATTCCCAATTTTAGTTACCTGTAGCTGATATAAAAGTGGTTTTATGAAAGAATTTACTGAAGCTGAATCTTATGGCGCTTTTCGGGGAAAGCAAAATAACTTGGTCCCCAACATCATTTTAATGGGAACGCCTTTCTCCTACGTTTTCATGAGGCACCAAGATATATGTGTTTTTATTGTCCTTTTTGTAAATTTTTCAGCGCAAAGCCCTCTACCTATAGTGCTTGNAATAAGTCATATTTTGGTTTTGATCGAACATTTCCCGCTTGTTTTCGTTTGGTACAATGCAACACTAGGTGTACATTAAATAACACACCAAAAGNTTTTCGTGAAAATGTATTCAAACTTATCAAAAAAATGTGNACATATCTTTTATGTTTGCTGATTTCATGTTGAGGTGTACATCCTTCGCTGCAAATTTACCAGACTTCACGTCGGGGACATGAATTTGTTATGAGAGGTAATAAATATCTTCTTTGATTTCGGTGAAGTAAGTTAATGTTTTAACCCTGTTTACTTAATTTGAATTTCAGGTAATGTATCCAAAGACGACAGGCCAACCTTTCAATTTGACGACATTTGGAGAAAACGCTTCAGCTACAAGAGCATCCATCCACAGTGGGATAGCACAACTGAGGATGGTAACACTTGAAATGTTTTTTCTGACTAGTTAAAAATCTCGTTTTTGTCTTATGTGTTCACAAATTGCAATTACGTGACTGATGTAGGTCAAAACGACTGAAGTGTTTGAAAATGCAAGCAGTAATTCATTTTAGATGAGTGAAAGTTTAGCTGTTAGCAATGCCTTTTCTTATCGAGAAAAACTTAATACTAAATTTGTCTTAAAATTTCAGGTCATTTGGCTCATCAAGTAGTGCCAGTTCACCATTGTTTTGTTTTTGAAAGATAGAACTAACATACTGACGCTCATTGGCATATATATAGGCTTATTACAGAGATTGCGAACCTATACTAACACGGGCCGCATGAATTGTGAAATATCGTTGGCGGGCGACAAAGTTATTTTTATCTTGAAATTCTACCTTTACTTTCCAAAGGAAAATAAGGAGAGAAAACTATGTCAAGAAGCGTGAGAGGCTTCTCTTGACTTACTGTTTGCGTGTCTGCTTGTCACTGAATTTTGTTTTGACGCGATGTTTTGTTCTAAGTTGGGTAACGAAAATTCTTATGCGGGCCATATTGAATGTTCACGCGGGCCGCAGGTTTATTAGATTGAAATTATATTAGATTTTATTGGTGTTTTTGGACGTAGTATCAAACTGTTACTTATTTAAATTAGTCTGTGAATTTTCGGAAAAACTATTGATTTTATTATTACTCTGATTTTATTATGATATCTTAACCAAATTTTAGTTAAGTCGTGCTTATGTTGTTTCCTTTCGCTACGCCTTTGAAATCTTGTTTAGTGATGCTTTCACTCACGGCTGATGTTAATTTTGTACTTCTTCAATAATCATTTCTACCTTTGGTGTTGCAAATGAAGAATATCCAGTTGTATAAATAGTTATACAGATGTTTCTTAACAGATAGTGATGGCAAAAAAGGAACACTTTGTTGGTGTACCTTGTCAAAAACGTGTTTTGGCAAATATTCCATGTTTCTGCGACAAAAAGGTCTACTATTGCTAGATCATTCATAAATCAAAATGGTGCCTTACTAAGCAATGATGGGGACATCCTTGGCAGATGGAGAGAGTTTTCAAACGTATTTCAAAATTAGTAACTCTCACACTATTGGACACACAGGAGGCACATTTGTGGGAGGAAAATATGATCACTGTGACCGAGTGTTGCTGGTGGCCATGACACTGTAGGTTGGGGAGGCTGCAGGGCGTGATGAAATCCGACGTGAAATGTTAAAAGCCTTGAACAGAGGAGTTCTTTGGTTAAGTCGTGCGTGTCAAGCAGTATGGCGTTCTAGTAAGGCACCAAACGTTTAGCACACTGGTGTGATACACTAAAAGGGAAACAGGAGTGAAGAGGAGAGAAGGCGCTAACTACCGGGGCATTTGTCTTCTTAGACACCACCCTGGAAAAGTTTATCCCAATTCCTTGAAAAAAGATACTTCGACATAATTAAACCAAAGCTAGAGGAAATCCACTGCATTTTACTTTCTGGACGGAACGCTACAGACAAAATTTTTGAGAAATCATAGGACCCTAAAGGAAAGTTTTGGAGAGTGTTGCGGGAATACGGTGTTGACCACCCCTTTCTACTGGCCGTCAACTCATCATATTCCTGATCAGAAGTGTGCCCTTTTGTCGGCAGAGTTAAATCACAACCGTTCACTGTGGGTGTTGAACTCCGACTCGGGTATATGCTCTTAGCACTCACCTTCATAGTCGATATGAAGTGGATAGAGATTCACAACCGAGTCGACGAGGGTACCACTATTCGGAGCAGCAGGATCAACAGTTTGCTCTTTTCGGAACATTTATTGCCACTTACATCCTCTAAACAGGCTCTTTAACATGCACTTGATTGGTTTTCAGCTGCGTGCGGTGAAGCGGGGATAAAAATTAGCACTCAAAAGAACGGGGTGTTATGTCTTTCCAGAAACACAAGCCACAGTTCGCACTGCACCTAAGTGGGAATACGCTGCAGCAGGTGTAGAAGTTCAAATACCTTGTTGTAACAGTCACGAGTGACGGAAAGCAGAAAAAAGATTGATACACGGATTGGTAAAGCAAACGCGATTCTGCATGAGCTTTACCGCTCTATGTGGCCACAAAACGGGAGCTTTCAAACATAGCAAAGCTGACAGTTTCCAAATCGGTCTTTGTTCCGATCTTCACTATGGTCATGAATCTTAATGACTGAAAGATTGCTATCTCAAGTACAAGAGGCAGAGATGGGATTTTTGCGAACAGTTCATAGGGTGATGCTTTATGACAAAGTGCGCAGTTGTTAAATTAGTAAAGCTTTGAGTGTCGAGCCACTGCTCCTAATAGCGATCTCAGATACGTTGGTTCGGGCATGTGATTAGAATACCGCAGAAAAGATTGGCGAGGAAAGACAGTACTGCTGGCTACACTCACAGGAAAGCGGCCCAGAGGTCGACCAAGAACCAGGCGGTGTGATTACATCTCTGATTTGGCTTGGGCTCGTCTTAGTGTTGAGTCATCAGAACTATCAGAGGTTGTTGAAAACCTTGATATTTTTTGAAATCCTTTAGGGCTGTTCTCCCACAACTCCCCAGATTAGAAGTGGTAGTGAAAATAAATGAATGAATGAAGATGTATATAATAGATTCGTTGAAGCATTTTCTATAAAGCGGTGAACCTTTTTATGCTCGTGTACCCCTATTCCTAACGACGTTGGCTTGGTGACCCCTCGTCTGCAGTTATGCCTATGGTCAAAAGTCTGTGGTCGTTGTTGTTTGTGGATCTAAGGGTTAAAAGACAACACTTCGGCAAACCACTGCTGTTGTTGCGGCCAGTGGCCCAACTATATGGACAAGTACGTAAGGACTGGAACCAGTGCTTTGTAATGGACTGCTCGTTGAGCCATCCGGCTGGGCACAAACCGGTCACATGTTCACACAGCGTTTTACGTAAAGCATGCTGCACCATGTACGTTATTCTTCGCTGTTAACTTTGTTTGCAACACAACCAACAGGCAAATCCCTGAACTATAAGTAAACGGTTATCTGAAGGCCAAACTTAAAACGAGTTTATTTTAGATATTCAAGAAACGATAATTTTAGCGAAGAATGTTTTTGTTTTGTCAAAAAGACAGCACAATAGTCGCATTGTGCTTGGTGTTTAAAATGTGGTAACGGGTTTTGTAAATAAAGCAAATCATGTGGGAATTTCTTGCTGATGCAATGTACTCTATCATAGTTATTTGCAGTAATTGAGTTAAACAGTAGTCGTGATGTGTTTGTTCAATATTTGAACCTGATCTAACCAACGCCGGTCTTTTTTCCACATGACAGAATACGTTCTTTTCGCTGCCACGACAAAGCAAAACAGCACTTCGTCATTGGTTAAGTTTCTGCTTTCTCGTTTTCCAACTCAGCTATTTTGAAAGCAATTTAACAGTGTATATTTTGCATAGATGATCTGGATTTTGTCCAAAAAAATGACAAGAACGAATTTGTAAGAAGAAGGATAGACAATCCACACATGGATATTGAAATAATCGTTCCTGTTTCATTTTACGAAACATATGCTTGTGACCATTACTCAATGTCAAAAGACGGAAAATATGTGCTGTGTCGCCACAGCTATCAACAAGTGAGGCATTTGAATTTTCTACCATACAGCGTTGCCTGATGTAGTCGTTTTTATAAGTTTGCTTTTGCATCCAAGCAAGTTTCATCAAAAACTAATCTTTGCAGTTGTGATATTGTTCTTATGTTTTGTGAGAACAACGCTGTCAATCTGAAATGAAGTTGACATATGAATCAAAGATTACGTGTATTTTGTGGTATAGGTTTGGAGGAATTCATATACAGCTGGTTATGCATTCTGGGACGTGTCCAACAAAACAGAAATTAACCTGTCTGGATTTCCAAATGACACGTTGATCCAATACATCACTTGGTCCCCAACAGGACACAAACTGGTTAAGTATAAAAACCACACTATCGTTAAGAATTTTGGTCGAACATAAAAACAATTTTGGAGACCAAGGTATCAAAGAACATTATAGACTTACACTGTAAACTTTTTAAACATGATATTGATATGCAGGCATATGTTCATAACTATAACGTTTACATGATCCCGGATCTGGCGGCAACCTCTCCTGTTATTATGGAAGTTAGCCCAACAAATGGACAAAAAAACTTGATTTATTACGGTATTCCCTCCTGGATGTATGAAGGTAATTGAGTGATTTTTTTAGAATTTCAAATTGCATTTGCAGTGCTTTCTCAAACATAGTTGCCTATTTTAGATCTCGACAGATCAAGAGCCGACTTGAAAAAACATAAATGCCTTAGTATTGGACCACTTGCATTGTTTCAAGTAATAAAGTAAAATTCCAGTAAAATAGCGGCTTAACAGGCTTCACCTGTTCATATCTACTCTGTGAAGGATCCTAGACAACATGTATTGATTTCCGTAGGTTGTGTGGAGTAGGCAGGGTAATNAATGATTAGCCAAAANGTCCGGCAGCCAAAAAGTTGCAAAAATCTAACTAAATGTAGTCAAACTTTAAAACATTGATGAAAANGAACAAATATCCTGCCTCAAATTTGTAATCCATGCTNGGCGCAATTTTGTTGCTTCGAAACTATTGTGGACGCGAGATTCCGGTTGGAAATTGACGTTATAAGGCGCTGATTGTGGTGTTGCTTAGGGATATCAAGTGCTTTTTAGTTTTGAGGAAAATATGGACAGTGGGCAAAAAATAAAACATGCTTTTGTTTGCTTTGCCAATTGTAATGAATATATTGCAAAATATACACGTGGTACAAAATGAAAAGTCGAACAAACCCACAAAAGGTGGGCAAATTATTCTGCCCTTTCTAAATAATGTGATTCTTGTACAGCTATGCACAGCCTCTCAAAAAATGTGACACTTGTGCATCCTTATTAAGTCTTTGATTTTGAATACATTTTACGCCTTCTCCTAGTTATAGCACATCTCGGGGAGTTTTCTTCCTGAAAGAATGTGGTTATTATCTTTATTCTCGCCGCAGGTTTCAATTTCGTGATTTTTGACTTCTCGCCCTCCGTGTGGATGTGAATGAAGTGTTCGATATGACGTCCGTTTCCATTCACTGATTCTGATCGCGAGCATTGATTCTGACCGTGAAGTTTTCAATCCACGGCACATCTCATTTCCGATTTTCCTGATAAACTGAGTGATCTAAGCCGCAAATTCGTGAACTGTCTTGCGGTTATTCCTGTACACGTTGTCCTCGGCATCCTCCCTCAAGAAAAAGTACGAAATGTTGGGGTTCATTCCATACGGAGAATTAATTCTCGGGCGAAAAGTGAAAAATCACGAAACTGGATACTGTGTATTTAAAAAGTAAAGATATTGACTTAATTTGTTCAGGAAAAACATTACCGAGATATGCTATCACTGCACAAAAGCTGTATGTATAGCAATTAAAATTAAATATTAAAAAAACTACAGTATTACATTTTTGGAACATTTTGTATGAGCAGCAGCAACAGCACTGGTGTGCAGCAACAGCGTGAAAGATTCTTGTCAGAACACCTGACAACAAAGGCGATGACGTACATATTATTATCGTTGCGCCTGTGAAAGCTTTGAAATATTAGACTTTATCCGCTCAGTTTGTAAAATGTTCCACCAAACTAACGGTAATATTGAGCTCGGCTTTTCTTTAAGTGGGTCGTTTTGATTTTGTTACTGTTGTTTGCAAGAAGAGCAACATACTATTGCATCTGTGCACAAGCGCGACTACTGTAAAAAGTGGAAAACATTCACATAAAAACTTTACGTATCTCATTGTATTTACGATTACCCTTTTATAACGTTATATTTGGTTGCGTTTTGTCAAAACATATGTTTACACGTTACACGGCTAAAAGCTTCAAAGTAACCGGTTAAGGGCACTGACAATGCAAGGGGCTGAAAGGTTAGGAAATCGCAGAAAGGATTGTAATATCTAATATTAAAAGAAACACTTTATCCCATTGTTTAGCAACATTATTACTTCAGTCATAAAATCAGTGTAATGCAGTGAAGGAACTAATTTGAGGTTATTGAGGCAAGCACTAAACATTTTAATTGAAGCTGAAATAAAGACGCCAGAACACTGTTGACTAGGTTGTCCATTGGAACGTATTTCGACAATAGTGTAACACCGACCAACCAAATATACGTTTTTTTAATTGGCACTAAGTTCCAAGGTGGAAATGACTTTCATCAACAGCACACAAACTCCACCACACCTGAGAATCTGTGGCATAACCATTACATGTTGAAATATCACGATAAATGTAGAAACAGCGGGACAATTACAACGAACAGTCAAATAGTAGTGAATAGTACATAAAACAATATTAATTAGAAAATAAAAATTTAAAAAATGGGTAACCTTGATGATGGTTTAGGATTTTTCTGTTACTGTGCTGAAGTAGGCAATTGACAAGTTTCAATTCGTTTTTTATGCCATTAACGTTTTTATGACCTACTGCAGAAGAGATGATGTTTGAAGAACATGTCCTTTATTGGAGTCCCGGATCTGAAAAAATTGCTTTTCTTCAGACAAACAACACTGGAGTAAACCTAATTAAGTATCCATGGTAATCCATTGCTTTGTACTTTTCACTTGTGCTTGAGACCGCAAAATTTTGAACTTGCAGGTTAGATCTCGAACAACCTGGTATTGAAATTATGTAGTTCGATTTTAAATTCAGTTGTTTGCTGCTTGCAATGTGTTATCAACCACGAAGCAATGTTGCTGCAGATGTTCTTCACTTTTGTGACTGTTGTGCTAATGCTATCAATGACGTCCTATGTGACCCTTCGTTCATTGTTCCTTTTGCTGTTGACCCTCCCAATAAACCTTTTCATTAACAAATCACATTATTTCGTCATTTCAACATGTTTAACTTCCATCAAGTTATAAAATGGCGACAATCGCCCATAGGAAAAGTGAATATTCTCGACTGGTTTCTCAGTGGCAATACCTTCTTAATCTTGAACTGTGGTGTTTTACCACCATTAGGTAACCTTGATGACTGTACAAAGCTGAACGTTCCACTGTCAGTATCTACTTCTTCTTTAATCCAATGCTGCGGTGATATTCTAGAGCGGATTCTGCAATACTGAATGAAATTTTGCTTGATCTACACTGGGAAAGAGGAAAATTACCATAGCTGGATCTACAACAGCAGATATGCTTTGTTTAATATTGCCGATAATGACAGCCAAGGTGCTCGTAATGGCATTCCAATCAAAGCATGTGATATAGCAAGACTACTTTCTACAGCCACTAAAAACTATAGATATAAATCAATAAAACTTTTAAAAATGATTCGTAGAAGGCGTAGATTGTTTGACAAAATGGGGTAAAATCTGTGACGATAGCCACTGGCTTCCTTACAACCATCGCATAGTAACAAAATTAAAAAAGAAATCGGAATGTAAAAAATTCTCGGTACACTTGATACCATATCAAAATCTCGAGCAGACGTTTGGAAAACAGTTAAAAAT
>JGI24022J15233_10006850_pt1 | contig 12445 bp, 11 predicted proteins | sample Ectturendosymbi2_FD_15233 | JGI IMG/M metagenome (IMG submission 15233)
TAATTCATTGCCAGTTAACCTTCCCCAAGAGTTCAATGTGAGCTGCGTCAAAACAACACAAGGTTCTGATTAACCCTGACACAAGTTTAAAAAACACCCACCTTAAACTGGTTAAAGCTTCGGGATCATTTCCGTCTGCTTGGGTCAATACCCGTAGGGCCGCATAGTTGACTCAACTGAGCCGCTGAACCGTTGCGGGCACTTAAATGAAGTCCAGCGACCGTGCAGAGAAACGAGATATCAATGTTGCGTTCCGGTCCCAGTACTGAACAAACTCGAATTTTCGAGCGCCACCTGGTGTCGCGTTTCTCGAGTTGAACAGATCGCGGTGTTCGATGCGTCACAGCTTCGACTTATGACGCAGGAACCGAAGATGTATCGCTGTTTACGTGGACAAGACCCATCATCCAAGACGTCCCGTGCTAGATCTTCAACAAGGGGCCATTGTTTGATGGATGACGCGTCACAAAAGGCACGCAAGGCGTAATGAAGTAAACGAATGCGGCTCGAACTTAAAAAATACAGTTGATGTTGTCGGTGGAAAATATTTGGCACATTAACCTTTTTTTCTGGGTGCTTCTAATGAGCTGAAAAAAATTTATGAAATGTTTTCACAAGCAGCTTGCTTTATCCACGTGCTTGCGGCCTGCAGCTAGCGTAGCAACCAAGTCACGAACCCACGACTCACAAGTGGGACGCACCACCGAAAATGAATGTTTATACTCATGAAAAAACATGCGTTTAGCGCCACATAATACAGAACACGGTTTTGACACAATAACACTTCTTTACCCTTGACAGGGATATAAAACCTAGGTTTGCATTGAAATGAAGCCAATACGCTAACTAATTTAACATTTTTCGAAGAAAGGGATAATCTGATAACTTACCAAACAAGTCAACGTGTCTTCCAAAATGTGTTATACTATTCCTTTATCCCAGGGGTGAACAACCTTGTTACTATTTCCGACCGCATCAAGTTTACTTTTATGAATTACTGCCGCCAGTGAGTTCAAGTTATTTTCATGAAAAACGCTAAGAAATAGGATTTATCCGATAATGTCCCATTTACTCTTGCCCATAAGTATATGGAAATGTCAAGCATTTTAATGAAGTTATACAAGCACAGTTCCACACTTCTGTTTGGCCGTTTTTCTACCAAGTATTTGCATGCAGTAGACAAAGACTTTTTTATTATTGCACGGCTGCATAAATTCTTATCTAGGCAACAAGTTGTGCACCCCTGCTTTGTCCCTCTAAAACAGAACCAAGCCTTTGTGCTGAATGATCGAAGTTAATTTTAGTTTTTTTCTTACTTACTCAACGTTGAATTTGCAAAGCGTAAGATGAACCACCTTTAAGCCTAACGTCTGTTTGAGGATTACAAGTAATTTTTCACACTCAACCCTCTGGTCAGTTTGTTCCACAGTAGAAGAAAAGAATGTGAGAAGAAGTTTTGAACAAAAGCGATTTGGTTGCTTTCATTTAGCTAGATTATGTCTTCATTGTACAACACAGCGTTTTTAATATATAATTTTAGTACATAGATAACAGCACCCAACAAACACTTAACTATATTTGCCAAATCGTCTTAACCAATAACCGTCTTATAGCATGCCTCGATTATTTGTTATTAAGTTGAAATGTTGATAGAAAACGACTTAATGTGTGCGCATAAAATAAAAACGATAAATTTTACATAAAAAAGGAAATCTACGTTTTATATTTGATACAGGCGTAGCTGATTGCGTGAATTTTTTCAATAACGTTTGACGTACTGCATCCTTTTTTCGAAATAACCCATATGAACTGTCTTTATCGTCTGCAACAACTCTCTATTGCGGTAAAACCCACAGTAGTTCTTTGTGAAACTTATGACCGGCTTTCGTTTTTGCAAGACCTGTTTTGAACAGCTAGCTGATCGCAGTGGCAAACTATCCTGCTAATTTCCCTTTCATTTGCGAAAGAACTGCGTCTCTTTCCATTCGGCTATTTGCAGATCTTTATATGGTCCTCAAAATTCCGAACTCCTCTGCGACCGAATAAATCGAAGACGAATTGTCTGACCGGAGATTTGCTTCTGGATTGCGCGCAATCAGGTGACACTTCAAGAGGTGCCAAACATCTCGAGTGCAGCACTCGAAACAACAATCGACTGCACCCGTCACGGACAACAAAACTGAATGCTACTCAAACAGAAGGCTGGGTGTAAAAGAGCAGTTTTTTTGTGAAGGCGAGATCCATTTCATGAACAAAATGACACATTTTGAACCCTGACTTGTATGTTGTTTTGTGGTGAAGACAGAAGTTTTGATAAAAGACATATGAGAACAGCCATTACACTTTGCAGTACAGCACAGTAATCCTTTCTTGTATGATTTCAGACTGTCTGGTTTTTCACGCTCCGGCAGTCCCATCCATGAAATTTGAAACTAGCCAACTGCAGCGTTGATTGAAAGAGCATCCATGCGGAAGATTCGACTGCGTCATTTTCCTGAGCTACGTTTCTGCACGGCTTTAAATAATATTATTTTCTTGAGATGAAACTTCCTTCATATTATAATTGCGTTGAGCACATGGGACCGCAGCCACGGAGGGTCATTTGGGGGCAGTGTCCTCCTAAACCTGCAGAGGATATTAAAAGCATTTTTTCTCGTTTCATCTTCAGGTATACTTGAGGTGAGAAACTACGAGTACTAGCACTGAAATATTTGTTTTTGAAATCACGCTTTGCTCAGGTTGCCATACCTGCCACACTAGAAACATTACTTGACATTTGAAAAAAATTCTAACAAGATTTCGTGGTTTTGTAGTGGCCAGCAGACCACCGCTGTTCCAACAGTGATGACATAGTCGCTGCTCCAGACTTTCTGAATACCGGAAGAACTTTCGATTTGGATAAAAACTTGTAATTCAAACTGCAAGTTTTTTAGTATTCGCGAGCAAGTGGCAGTGTTTAGCAAATATGCACAACAACCAGGAGAAGCTGATGGTTGAAACAATTAATCTAAGGGACATCTCGACCAAGGTTATCGAGATGTTTGCCTAATTACAGTCGTTCCGTAGTACCACCGGGCAAGCAAATATTTTAAATCAAGTTCTTGCAAACCCGAAAAAAAGTTTTTCCCAAATTTAGTGAGCATTAAAATTTTCAAGTTTATACATTCCCAATAGCATTTCTTGTGGAAATCCTTGCTTGTCAATAAAACGAATCACCACACACATGAGCTCCTTTTGTGATGGCAGCCTCAATTGCGGCTGTGGGTATAGCTAACACTCACAGAGGAGTTTTTCAACGCGTATACAATAACCTTTCGCCTTACTCTGACACCACACTGCACAAATTCCGCGAATCAACAGGACCGCAGCCTGGTATTCTCTGCAGAAGTTGCTTGCAGAACGGAAGGTGATCAGCGCACCACCTGTCACAATTTAAGCACCAAACTGCTAAAGCGATTGATTGTCAAAAGACGGTTTCTGAAATACAACAGAAACAAGCTAAGTATTCTACCAGTGCAGCTTAAGCTGAACGAGCAGAACTACATTGTTGGTTAGCCGAGCGCGCGGCAAACAATTAACAATCAGAGAAGCACACAAATTGCGGTTATTTACAGTAAAATAGGCTAAATACGCAGGGAGATGCAATATGGATGTTCTCGTGTCACTCGGTAACCACCTCTCGAGCAACCAAGAACACCTAACACTACTCTCAAGTCCTTCCTCAACAGCTCATTTCCAGTGCTGCCACAGGCTTTTTTGGAAAAATCACTAGATTCACAAAAAATTCACTAGATCTGAAAAAATCTCTAGATTTACAATTTCTGCGTTGAAATTAAGATTTTTTCTTGATATCATTTATTTATGGACTTTATCGCCCCAAAACGTAAACACCATGTTTGTAAGATTGTTAAAAATCATGCTGAAGCGTAGAAAATCTTAGATGGGAAACCTTTAGGTTTCTTTCAAGAGCTGAAAGCGACAAAGCTATTGAAGTGTTTTAGATCAATCAACCCAATATTTATTTAATATATTTCTACTGCAGTGCTTCTTAACCTTTTTCGGTTTAGTTCACCCTTGCCATTGATTGGTTCATTCCTATTCACCCTATTGTGAATGCATGGCCGGAGTAACATTAATCATAGTACATCCATTGGTAATTGTTAGACCACGGTGTTTGCTCCACTTTATCCACGGCATGCTTTCCGCCATGCAACAATTTTTTTGCGATCCTCAGATATGCTTTGTTTACAGACTCCGCTTCGCAAAGTGTTTTTTTTTATTTCATCAGCACATGCACTATTTGAAAAAAGGAAAGAAGTGACTTTTTACGAGCAGAGTATAATTTACGACTGATGAATGAAGGAAATTTTACTGTTTTAAACAAATATTCGTGCTGTTGCTCGAACAACTGCTATGACTTGTTCTGCGCTAAATGCTTGGTTTGTTTTGTAAATGATTCTGCAGTTTAGAATGAGCCTAAAACTGGTTGCTAAATTAAACTTAGCAAAACATGCATTGAGTTGACGGCTCATGGCTCGTTTCTTAACTTCTAGGACGAAAAAGCCCATATTTAATATAAATATTATCCAACTATCCAACTTTCACCTTTTAATTTTTAAGTTTAATTTAATTTATTTTTAATTTTGGCGTTAGACTCGTGTTCCAGATCACAAGGGTACTCGAATAAAGTGAAGCAACCAACTTGGTCTTTGAATTTTTAAAGGGAACTTATTCCCAACGCTAACGTTTATTTTTAAATCTGGCTCTTTAAATTTCGACGCTGATGACGCTACAGTGTCCTAGTCGATTTCATCCATAGATTTGCGTTTACTTTCATCGAAACAGTGTTTTTGTACGAATTTCGTATATATTCTCCAGGTATTTTCTGAGATACATTAGATGTTGGAACCATATGAATACCAAACTAGTAACAAACCAATTTCACAAATAGGCTACTCCTGTACTTCAACGGATAAGGTCTACACTTCGACTGATAAGGCTACTCTGATGAGTGTTCAGGTGCCTGAAAGTTTCGAAAAACTGCGATCCTAGCCAGATAACGGGCTAAGTAAACGTAAATCTATAGATGAAACCGTACATACGAGTACAGGACGCTCATGCAGGAGTACAGGACGCTGTACATAGGAGTACAAGATGCCCATGTAGAGAACACAGCAGAGATTCCACCACTCGATTGAATGAAACATGGCCGCTCTTGGTAAAGTATATCCCCATTACGTAATAGACGAGGTCAATTGCACCATTGTATGCGGTGTTTCTGAAGTTATGAGTTGCTGACAATGTTAGAACGTTTGAAGTTCGCCAGTTGATTCACGATTGCTGATACGTTTTAGGTACAAAAAAACAAGACAAAGACATGTTATCAGAGGATACAAAAAATTAAGAACAGAAATTTCATTCACGCCTCTTCTTTCATTCACCATTGCAAAATTGCATTCACCATGGGGTGAACAATTCACCCGGTTAAGGAGCACTGTTCTACTGCACTTATCCTGCAACTAAATCAAGATAAGGTTATAGGCAACATTGCAGCAACAAACAGCACGAAAATGAAAACAGTAAGAAGCTGAGCTTAGAAATACTTGTTTGTGTTGTCGGCACAAATTTTCAATGACGATTCACGTAATCAATTGTTTTTCTGAAAAAAACGGCTGAAAAGTTAGAAACAAGACAATCGATGTTCTTTAAACACATGCTTTGCAAAAAATCACTAGATTACAGTGAAAAATCACTAGCCGTGGCACCAGTGCTCATTTCAACTCGCATTTTCCTTCGTATGTCATGTCCGAATCCTTTGTCTATTCTACATCACTTAATTGTGACGTAAAAGGCATTTTGAAACAATATTGCATTCTCTCGTATGTTCTCTCTTATGTGCCATTGCATGATAGAAACTGCTTTGATTCAAACCTTTTCGTCTGCTAGAATCTCAAATGCAGGTGTCGTTTATATGGACGCAATCCTAGCAACCTGTATGCCATCCAAACGATATAGTTGATCTTTAGTCGTTGCATTACTGCGCAAATGTGCAATATTTTAATATTTGTCAGATTCAAATAGTACAAACTCTTCTGTCCCTTGGCGAGCAATAACGAATACTTTAAACATGCTCATTTGCTTGCAAGCGGCATCTAACGGTTAGCAAAAGCAAAAACATGATCAAGCAAATAATCAGAATTAAGACTGCATCAAAATGTATGCTCAAGCCATGGGCGTCCGCAGGGGGGGGGCAAAACGAGCATTTCCCTCCCCTTGGAAATTGGAACTAAGAAGCAAAAATTTGTAGAAAACGTGAAATCAGCAGTTTAATTCTGATCATTTGGATTAATTTCTTGCAATGACAGTTTGTTTGCCGATATGACACTCATACTACAAAAGAGTCAGGTTCACTGTTCTGGTAACATGCAGTGATGAGCTTGAAGATCATTAAATTTGCTTCTCTGTCTGCAGAGGCAGATTGCGAAACTCGGGAGCGAATTGTTCTACTATTGGCCTTTGTTGCGTAACAATAACATGGCAACAAATCTTCGAAGATACACTTCAAGTTACGGTGGTAGGTGTTTTGCCGCATGTAACTATTGAGCGCAGACATCTTGGCAGTTAATGCAGCGAGAGAGCGACTGCTGATAGCGGTTAGCGACGTATGATTATACCAATGGTGGGCGAACTGCGGGTCGCCGACATATTTTGCGTGTCTCTTCTAGATCAGTGCTCTCCAACCCTTTTTGTTATGGTGCACCCAGATATTTTGACGAACTCATGCACCCTATTTACTTAAAAGATAAAGGGAGGTGATAAGTGATATGAAAATCATCCTGCAAAGAGACTATTACACTACAATATTACATAAAACAAACAACAAAATCGAAGAAATAACATTTAATGACTTTTTTGTTGTTGCATGTTATTAACCAACAACTCCAACCTAGGAATAATCTTTTTTTCAATTGCTCCCTTCATCAGTGGACCGATGTGTGTGATTGAATTTCTTTTTCGAGATTTGATTTAACACAAACAAGAAAAACCACTTCCGTATAAATACGTTGTTGGCATTTGAATAAGCATGGAAATTGCATTTTCTGTAATGCTTTTGTATTCTGGCACATTTAACAGGTGCGCCCAAATGTCAGTGTATGGTGTCTTTTTCGTAGTGGTGCACCCTACGCATATTTTGGTGCACCTTACGGTGCACCGTGCACACCGGGTGAGGAGTGCTGTTCTAGACAAATAGCAATATCTCAAATTGACAGAGAGTTGTTACCTTATATTTAATGTTTGTTTCATTTATCGAAGTGTTTACACAAGTTCGTGAAGTTAGTCACCAGGGAGTCCGCGCGATTTGATAACAACGACAGTGAACCTAAATTGCAACTTATTAGGCTACTTAAGTTCCCAGAGGAAAATTAAAAATTTTCAAAGACATATTGTCAAAAGCATTCTGTCGTTTTTCCAATGTCAGAATGAGAACGAATGCTTTTCGCGAAGAGGCAATTGCAGACCACAAAGTGGAAGAAAACTAAAATAAATTTTACGGCTACTGGAGGAGTTCCAAGCCCGATTTGACCAATTCCAAGAGTTTAAACCATGCTTTGCATTCCTTGTAAATCCATTCAATGTTAAGGTAGTCGGTGATGGCTGTGCAGTTCACCAACCGTTTGTCACAAACTTGACTGTTGCAGAAATTAAACTGGCCGAAATTCATGAAAACCTAGCTCTAAAAACCTTTAGTCAAATGCCACTCTGCAGTTAATTTCTGGCAACAGGTTCCAGAAAGTAAATACCCAAAATATAAAAGACCAGTGTACAACTCATTTCTGTGGATAGCTCAACATCTTTCTGCGAATTTTGTTTCTCTGTGATGAAGTTCGTAAAATCAAACCATCGTGCAACCCTGAAAAATGAACACCTGGGAGAATTAATTCACACATCTTTAACGTACTGTCCAGATTTTCGGGGACTAGAAAATCAAACAAAAACTTAATATTGACAATCACTGTACATCATTTGGGGTAAAACTTGTATTCTTTACAGTAATTGTATTGACACTACAAAGTGGTTTTCCGGCTTGCCGGTGTTTTTGGTTTTCTACAAATGACTCTTCTATTGAACAAGTTTGCCCACCCCTGATTTATACTATGTGTAAAGAAGCATGTGCGAAAAAGAAACATTTCTGCCAAAAAAACACATTTTTTGTAACCAATGCTCCCTCTAAACAGGAGCGGATTCAGGGAGGGGATCGCCCACCCTAAAATCTACGTAAGTAACTTTATTCACCATGATTTTGTACAATTCGGAAAACAACACATCAAAACCACTTCCGAATAAGACTTTCATGTTCGAATTGTCTTATTGATCACAAAATAAGGCCATTCTGTCGTCCACTGTTTTGTCACAGCAGTATAGTAAAGTATACTTCATCTCTTCTTACAGTAGCGAAGCCGTTATGAGACTGACTAACACTGAAATATCCCACCCTAACGTTACTAGGTATACCAGCCCCTGTCGCTAAAGTGCGAAACTGCGCAGTATCACCAGACCATTTGTATAGTGAAATCTCATCCTCGCGCACTTGCAACCTTTCGAAACATTGGAAAAACATGAAAACAAGAAGCTATTTGAAGTAAATATGTATTTTTTTCGTATTTTCATAAGATTTTGTGCTTGTTCTAATAATTCGCAAAGTTTGTAATTTATTTAGAACTCTGCTAACTCAGTCTTAAAATATCCATTCTCACTAGAACAAAATTTTCTTAGTGTAAAATTTTCTTATAGGGAAAACACTGTATGTAACTGTTGCCGTAACACTGGACATTTTTTGTGTACGTCGATTTGCGTTGCATCGCCAACAAACTGAAAAGGTTAAGCAAAATGTCGACTTTGGCCTCCCCTGGAAAAATTTCTGCCGACGCCCATGGCTCAAGCAACTTATCAAAATTAAAACGTTGGATTGATAAGAACCCTGCTAAAACATACGAATGTCGTTGGATTCCTTATCCTGAACGTTTTCCTTGAAGTTCGTCAGGTCAAGAATAATACAAACATGTCTGGCCTTAAGACTGAAGAGCCAGACAATTGCTTCGAAGAAAAGCGTCATTAAGCTTTTGAATCAAATTGTTTAAGCAAAAATATTTTTTTACTTTGTTTTTTTGAAATTTTGGCAGTCATCAGTTAAATTTTGCACTGTTGGCTACTTTCGTAATTTGTGCATTACGTTCGTAATATGAGACGGAGTTGGATAAATCACAATTTATAAATGAGCTGAATGTATCATGACTACACATTTTCATTTACAGTAATTGTAACTGAGACCTCGTTTTACGAGTTTGTAATTGTTATTCATTATAACTGTTAGCCTATTTATAACAACATTTTGCTTTCAACAATTTCACAGAGCTTGAACAAATCTATAAATGAAAACAGTGGAACACTGAGTCCGCGGCGAAATATTATAGATGTGCTGTGCGGTGTAGATGTTGTGCGAGTCACTGATTTAGATTTGTGCAATCAATAACAATTTGTAATTGAGCTAAATGTAATTAATTTCAAATTTCATGTAATTGTAATTATATTGGTAAGTGATACTTTGTTTTCGTGTAATTGTAACCTACAAGGTGGTCCAAGAAGATGCATTCATTTTTAATAAAGTAGCATTTTGCATTGAAAGGAAACCTTTGGAATTTCTTTTTATAGCCCTGTCTTACCGACGTGCAAGTTTTGTGTGGTGTAAATTGTTTCTACCAAGATTTTTCCAGCACAGTTCACTAGTCTACAATTTGCTCGAGACAAGCTCCTTGACGTTGAATCACCGTGACTACTCGCACACTGAAGTTCCCTGGTGTTTGGCCACACGAAAACTAAACCTGGGTGAATGGTACCCGAACGCCTGAACAAACCTTGCAAAGTGAAGAGAATATCACCCGGTAATCCCTCCACGTCAACTGCAACGCCGGGATGCCTGCTCGCGAAAGCACAAACTTCTCACAGTGGAAAATTCCATGGCGCCAGACAGCTCATGCACCAGCCCTCCAAGAATGCAGACCAATATCGGCAGCTACTGAAGCCAGCAGCGCGCTACGGCGATTGTTTACATAAAAGAATTATGTTATCATAACATCCTCCTGAAACGATATTCCCGACNGTAGCAATCTAGGGTTGACCGTGCCGAATATTTCCTGGGGATTTCCCCTGATCTCCGTTCGAACGTTATTCTTGAGCCCATCAATAAGTTGGGAATTGTTAGTATNGACCCTGACTTTNAGGTATCCACGAAAAANAATAATCCGAAGCGGATAGGTTTGGAGATGTACNGGCCAAGGGTGGTTCGTAGGACGGGAGATGAGCCTGTCTCCAGAGAAGTAAACATGGAGGTATTCGAGTGAAGTGCTGGAGCAGTATAGCGTTGCTCCATCCTGATGATAAAGCACAGTACCCATGTCCACTCTTCGCTTCCGCCTCTGCACCAAGGTGAATTTTCTTCTTTTTACTATAATTCAGTTGTCTTCAACCTTTTTTGTAAAATCGCCTCCTATAGGACCTTTGCTTGAAAATCGCCATCTAGCTATGATTTTAGCATTGTCTGAAAATATTATTTTGCTTTTAAAACAATTCTGTGCTAATGAAATGTGAATGGGTCATCTAATTACCACCAGGGCCTTTGAGAGAAAAATTTTCTAGGGGGTATGAAGACCGATACCGGGCCCCCGTATTTTCTGGAGCCTTCGTTGAAAATTGTGTAGAATTGATTGTATAGTAATAGAATATGGATTTGTAGTGACAACCTGCTTACATTGGTAATTTTGGGCTTGATTACAGAAAATCGTAGCTTGCGCACTTATATCCTCCCGAGCCCCAACACCCACCGGGCCCGGGTACATGCACCTCTTGTACCCCCCCTCTCGTAGGCCCTGGTTACCACAAAACGAACAAATAAAACGAATGCAAATTGTACAATAAATACTATTCATTTCCAAAAAGCACCTGGTTCTAACCAATGCAAACTTTGCGCCTGATGATTACCTGGAAGCTTTTTCTAGGCAGGTTGCAAGTTGACCAGCTTAAGTCGTATGGGATTTCACCCGGTCGTGTTCATGTCAAGATGTCAAGACGATTACGATATTTGTTACGTATGAGCTTGAGCAGTATTTGGCTGAAACCTTGCCCAGCAACATGTTGTACGTCGTGGGAAACCCCACTAGTTATAATAGCTTTCACTTTTCCCAAAAATTCTGGAAAACGCTCACTGCACTTGATTACAAAATCTGACCATCCGTGTGAATGAAATAGCACGGGATATATCGTCGCTTTAAATGTCGATGAGACGTTCCTGGGTGGCGGAATCGCATTCGCTATAGTTATTTGGCAAACAGGTATTTCACCCAGTCACTTTCTACCCAATCGAACTTTCGTCGGGATTTCCACAACAGAATGACTTCTTAGCAAGCCTCAAACAACAGGCGGCGAAAAAAGTTTTAGACTCCTTAGTTTCGCCAGGATGGGTGATGGTAGGACTTAATTCGGCAGGCCATATTCCTCTTTTCCTAGCCTACTGTACTATTCTTGTATGCTCTGTCTTTAGTGAGATGAAAACAGTGCAGCTATTGTATATCCACAAGCAGACTAACACACACCACCTGACTGATAAAAACGATCACCGTGTTTTAACATTTACGGCTAGCGGTAATTAATTTTACTAGCCACTGATTGCTACGTAAATTGTCTGGCAACAATCACATTTGCAGCATTTTTACGATAGAACACACTGAGCTGCAATGTTTTACTCACGATACGAAGCAAAGATTATAAAACACATGATAATGGGTTGCGACGTTTTTGCCTACGAAACATTGTTTTGGCAATGCTGCACCGAAGGCTATGAAAACTTGTTTCAAAGCAATTTTGCTAGTGGTCACACATACGGTTGGAGGGATTTCTGAAAATTGACGAAAAAAATATAATTAACTAAACTCAATGGTAACTTGTGATAAATACTCCCAATCGCCGCCAAAGTCTATGCGATGATCTAGAGTGGTAACAACAATATTGTGATTGTTAGGCCATTTTTAGCTGAAGTTTGTCCTCTTGACAAGATGGAGTCTGGCCGATTAGGTATTTTCCGATAGCTATATCAGCATTGGTTGCTTTCAACCAACATAAGTACTGTATANTGAAACCACCTAATGCAGGCCTGCCCAATCTTTTTGGTGTTGCGGGCCACTTTCACATGAGNAAATTTATTTCCTCTTTATGCGATAGATGAAATTTTATATTCTAATNATTTTTAAGAAGTCTTATTGGAATTTTTCTTTGTCCTACTGGTAAATTATCTCNTTACACGATTTAACTTCAGACAGGTTATCTGATCGAAAATTTCGTAAATGATTGGTATTTAACCACAAATACGCAGGAAGTGTCAGGGGAGATAGTT
>JGI24022J15233_10006854_pt1 | contig 12444 bp, 5 predicted proteins | sample Ectturendosymbi2_FD_15233 | JGI IMG/M metagenome (IMG submission 15233)
CCATGGCACGTGCCATGCCCGCCATACCCTAGATACGCCACTGGCATACAGTGATACTGGTCAACATCAACAACTGATTAATAATCCTTTTTTCATATTAACCTTAAATTTACCAAACTTTCATTAAAAGTTAGTCGTTAAACTTTCCGTATGTTTGCTTTCATCAAGACTTATACTTGAACTTCACTTAAAATAACATACGGTATATTTTGTAATGGACAGTCACATTTTATGACCTTTTCATAAAATTAGGCAGAAATGATTCTAGAAATACAAACTCTGTAAAATGATTGTTTCACTTTTTGTTCATTTAGACTGCTGTGTTGAAAGATGACCCAAAGGTATGCCTGCAACAAAAGATATTTTTAATAAATTGACAAAAAAATACAGTTCACCTAGAGCTAGCTATCTGTGAATATTTACAGTGGCGTTAAAAAACCTTAGTTGATTGAAATGAACTTTCATCACAACCTAAATAAAAGATTAAAGTAAATCACTTGATGGGCTTTAAAATAATATGTTTTTGTCCGCTGAAATAATAAAATTGCTACCAAATCTTTACAACAAAACTAAACGCAAAAATTCTGGCCTTACTTTTTTTCTCAGGTTAAAAGTGTGTTCAAATTATGCTACTTACCAATAAAAGAAAATTTCGAGAAAAAAGTGCGATCTGGTGTAGCATGCTTGAGATATTTACCATAAACTGTCAAAAAAGCTTGTCAAAACTTTTGCAAGAGAGTAAAAAAGGCACGCATGTCCAGATCATGTGAAATAAAAATGTTGGCAAATGACGGTTGAATTCGCTTTTTAAGCGTTATTCTCCAGGCGTTTCAAATATTAAAGTAATGTCCCATTTGGAACATTCTGCTGACTCTTCACCGAAATTTAGCTTCGGAGCAAAGGTAAGTTATTACTTTATGGTAAACTTTATTCCTAACTAGTAATCTGTGCCATGTGTCATGGAACAAAAGTTATTTGCAGGCTGCTGCCAGGTTCAAAGAATGTTTGTGTCTTGTGATTTTCAGAAATCCTATCTAAATGATTCGATTTAAGATTTTCTGTGCTAGTATGTGTAAGCTTACATCTTCATAACAAATAAAAGACTTGATTTGTGTTAAGTTGCTTAAAATATTGCAGGGATTTGATTTGTTCTTTTAACTATCGGTACCTGCATTTGCCGTAATACTGAAATTATTCCTGGCTGGCTTGCAGTGAAAAGCTGAATTATGATCTTCTGCAAAGTGTGAATTTAAATTCACCAAATGAAATTTCAACAGGTACAACTTCGATTTGGAGGGGTGCATGTCATCAGTGAATTGCATTAACAACTCAACATCAACGATTCCTTGCGACAAAGGGTATAACTACGACACTACAGTGTTCACAGAAACTGTTACGACAGAGGTAAACTTTTAATATATATGAAGACAAATCGAAAAACACCATGTTTAGCGTCAGCAAGTGAAATAATGGCAAAGATTTTGAACATGTATTCCTGAAGATAAGAACTTGCATTATTTTTCCAGAAGAAATACCACTTTTCTAAATGTCAGAGTCATGTTGGCATGACTTTTTCATGACTTCAGAATATACTGTAAAATAAGGTATTGTAATGACTTCCTACAACATACTTAGCAGCTATGGTGCATTTTTGCTTCAAAGCTTTTCAAAAAGTAGGTAAATGTACAAGATTTTTATAAGAAGTCCAGCGTAACTACGATTCGCAATGTTAGAACCAAGAAGATTACTACCATTTTCGGTGCAATAAAGTTTGACCCAACATGACTCAGTTTTTTTTAAACGGTGGTATACATTTTTACCTTCAAATAACGGCGTATGTCTCCATTATGACAGTTGCCACCACGGTTGCCAGATGAAAATTTTAATACAAAGTCAAAGAGTGCTGAAAAGAGGCTGGAAAAGGGCCAAACCGATTGTTTTAAGGCCAGAAAAAAAGTCAAACTTTGTTTGTGGTATTGCTTTTACTTTGTCACGAATAAATTGAAATTACAAGAATATCATTAGAAATTTTCTTCAAAATTCGGATTAAGTTTTGCTTGACGTTGTACTGGAGGTCATTACTGACGGTTCCCTGACTTTGCATGGTTTGTGAGAATGCACAGTTTAGGTACAATGTGCAGCTTTCTTACCCATCGGCAACTTTCTGCACGAAAATCTCTCCCATTCCCTCCCGTACTTACGAGTAACGACCACAATAAGAGCCCACACCCATTTTTAGTGATTACGCAAAAAATTTATTTTGAATCTCGTATCCTTCAAACCTTACTAACATCATAACGCATTTATTACAAAATTTTGCATATGTGTTGCCGAAAAACATGAAATAGTAATATTTTTAATATTTTCCTTCAGAGGAAACGTTTCAGCGTAAAAACGCCAAAAAATAGCAAAAAGGCCGAACGAACTTTTAAGGACAACCAACTTGAGATGAGGCCAAGAAAAGGCCAAATACAATTTTTTAGGCAACCTAACTTGAAACGAAGCCAGATTTCAGAAATTTGCTCAAAAAAGGCCAACCTGTCAACCCTGGTTCCCGCAATTACATAGAATATCCTTTTTTTCTAGTTCAACTTAGTCTGCGATCGAAATTACCTCAATGCGCTTTCCACTTCCCTGTACTTCCTTGGAATGTTGATTGGATCCTTTGTGTTTGGCCACACTGCAGACCGGTTTGTATATTTCAGGATAAATAATAGCCCTCTTATACATCTTCTTATGTCCTTGCTGTTGTTGCGTATTTCTACCGCTTCTCTCTTACTGTTTTGTTAAATACTAAGTCTTGAAAGCAGTGTTCTTTGTGAACCACTTGTTAGTCTCTCGTGCTTTTGCACTGCAGCACCAGCAAGTACGAATGTATTATTTAAACTGAAATCAATGTTTGCAGTTGAAACTGCCTGCATTCGATAACATTACACTAATATTGTCAAAGTTCAAACATGAAATTTACATTGAATTCTGAAACATGAAAATATTTTTGTGCTTCATTTCAGGTTTGGTCGGCGCCCAACCTTGATAGCTACGTGCATTGGTTGTTTGGGATGCATGTTTGGTGCAGCTTTTAGCGTTTCCATGGAAATGTACACTGTATTTCGTACGGTCCTTGCTGCCTTTGATTTTGGCGTGACCATTGCAACCTACGTATACGGTAAGAAGCAAAGCTTCTGAAAGTGACAAACATGAGACTGTACCAGAGCAGTTTACGCAAAAAAATTACAGAAAGCAATTTTGTCCCAGGACATTTAAAACATTGCAGCGTTTTTATGCATTGCTTGAAATCAAATTTTTTCAGTTTTGCCAGTGTTACAAGAGAGTTCTGAATAAACCAGTTTGTTATGTCAAATGAATTATGCACTGCATTTCAAAACTGGTTTATTACTTTTGTAATTTTTCGCTTGATTTTCGTATTGTGAGCAGCTCAAAATGTTCAGGGGCGAATAGGCAAGCGGTGGAAAAATCACTTCAATTTGTGACAGTTTGAAACATTTGTATCTTTAAAATATAAATATATGAGGTACTTTCTGTTTTTCAATCATAAACATAAATCATATGAACAAACAAAGGTTTGATAACGTAGCGATTTGAAAAATGTCTTATTCATTTTGGATCGTTACCAACCGCCGGTAATGTTGTTTTTAACAATACCTTGCCAATTTAGAATTTTTCCATGTAATTTTCGTAATTGTCCATTCGCGCTGAATGTGCCTTTTTCCTATATAATTTGTCTGCGATTGTACCTCACTGCCATTGATCTTATGCTACCACGTTTACCGCACGTGTTTGATGCTACATCGATTGTTTTTATGTTGTTCAGCTCGTTGCAGGCTGCAGAAGAGTGGCAAACGAGAGGAGCAGAGTTTATTTTCTTCTTAGATTTCGCATTGTAAAGCTAATTAGCTACACAGTTACATATGGTGATTGAGTGCTAAACGTTGAAAGAGATTTTTAACAAATTTAACTCTGCTTTGTTGATCAAAACATTCCAATTTTTTTGTGTCAATATTTAGAAAGTTTCTTTTTCTTCCTATTTACTTCATTTATTCGCTTGCCAACGAAATTTGATGAGCCAATGTCAACACATCACATTTCAGAACAGAATCCTTCTCTTTAATTGTCGAGTTTCATTCATAACTGTGCATACAAGTCGCGAACGTTTTGGAGAGCAGCCAATCACAAAGATTTTTTGCTACACGCAAAGAAATTATGTTTCTGCCCACAAAAGTTGTTGTAGCATTTATGTAGCATAGAAGTCTAAGAATTGATTGTCTAATAAGAAATGGTTTTGATGATGTATTACAAGATTTTTAAGAGGAATGTTAGTGTATCCTGAAATGAAATCAATAAAACATTATTTAGCCTTTTGAATAGATCTGTAAGCATATGAAAACGTTTTTCGCACACGTTTGTCACATTCGTGAAGTTTGTGCACACGCTGATGAAGCAGCATTGGTAAGACATTCTTTCTTCTTGCAGTTATGGAAATCATCGGACTGAAATGGAGAACGCTTGCTGGTATGGGCTATCAAGTCTTTTTTGCAATAGGATACATGATATTGGGAGGAGTAGCGTACCACTGGAGAAACTGGCACGAAATTGCGGTAATCAGACTGCCTACTTTTGTGACAACTTTTAAGTCAGCAACCCAGGTCACTTGAAATACCACATAGAAATGCTGTGTAGGAAAACAATGCTATTTCAGAAGTCAAACAGCATTACAGTCAAGATCTATGGACAGGAATGTTCGTTGCTGTTCACCATTTGCGCGTAAACTAGCATGAACCATCTTTAGGTTTGTATGGTATTGCCCCAACAGCTTGTACGAGACGAACGTTACAAGTCCTTCTGCCTATAAATCCGGAAAAGCTTGCTTTCTTAAGTTTGGCTGGACCATCGCACCAAGTGCCCATTTCAATGCAGATCGCATTGCCTTGCTGCAATGGGCTCCGCACAATCGTTGCTGCATTGCCTTGCTGCAATGGGCTCCGCAAAATCGTCCAAGTACCTGGCATATGGTCAGTTAAAGTTGTTAAGCAAAACTTAACAGTAATTGCGTTGGTCTGTGCGACAACCACGAAATACTACTGCCATTTTGCCTTGTGAAAAATATTGAAATACTGTTATACAAACAGAGCGTATCATTTGGATTCGCCGTTCAATTTTCTTGTTATATGTGATCTTCACAAGAATCAATTTACATGTTAGGTCCTTAGTTACTTGCTGTTTGTGTTCCTTACTTCTTTTAGACTCAACGCTGAACAAAACTTTGGAGGTAGTGCAAAAAATCTAAGCAGGCAAGCTTGTATACAATTTCTTCAAAAAGCAGATCAACTTTAATAAAAGTGGGTGAACGTGGACAAATGTGATTCATTTGAAGATGGAAATTGTTCGATGACCCTTTTTAGTCATTTGCAGAAATATTGCAATAGTTAAAAAAACTGGATGTGGACCAATCAGATTGAACACAAACAATGATTTTACAGCCAACAATATTTCTGGCCCCGAGTTTCATTATTGAAAACTTTAGTTTCTGTTACGTATTTTAACAAAGTCGAGATCGCTACTTAGAAGCAAAATCAGATCTAGGTCTGGGAGGCTAAGGTGTCAATTACATCACTGCTACAATACTGACTAAATAAACCTTTAATGTCGCAACTGAAGATTTTCGTCAAAACTTCCAAAGAATTATAAAATTCACAAAAGATATTTCTAGGTGAAGTTTGCTTATTTACCTGGGTGCTTCATAACTTCTGCTTTGTTAACCTTTTTCATAAAGCAGATCATTAACAACGCTATGTCATTGGCAGTAGTAGGTTAATTTGCTTTTGTCAACAAAATTGTGGCTTATTTACAACATTTGTTGATGTTGCTTTTTGCTCATCCTTAGAGAACCGGGATCCTAAATCTTGCTGCTCAGTGACATATAGCAATATTCTTCTTGTTGCCTAATGCACCATTGTACATTTTTTATTTTCCTATTTTCTGTAGACCTGTCTAGACATTGAAATTTGCACAGTAGAGACCCAAGCTTGAGTCAACTGCGCTTGTTATTATATTTCATATCGAAATTTTCGAGCATTGCCTAATTGCAGGCATGTAGCCAGATTTTAAGATTTGGATCCTGCATTTCACAAAAGTCATGCGACACTTGAAATATTATATTTATAATGCTCTGAACTCTGTGTCACCAATTTCATGAATACAACTATTGTTTTTGTTGAGGAACGTCACAGAAATCGGCAGCTGTCACAACACATCAGCTAAAGCTAAATTATATATGTTTCTATATTTTGAATTAACACATGACCTATTGCTTTAAATTTATTAGCAGTAAAATACAGTATCGTGAGATTTGTTCGTATCGTTTGACTCGTGAAGGTCAGGTTAGGTACTTTTCGCAGAAGGTAGTACCGTAATCATGTGCGTCTGCATGAGCTATTATATCAAATGCCCACAACAATGTGTAGTCTGGCTTTATCTTTAATTTTTGAGTTTATGGTGGTAATCAGAAACAATTTTGGTTTTGAGAGGAACAACAGTGACAAACGTTTCACGATTGATAATTTTCGTTCAATTGTTTTAAAATTTTTTTTTTAGTTTGTATTTACAATACTCAGCTGTCCATTCCTGATAATTTCTTTCGTTGTTCCTGAGTCGCCACGATGGCTGTTTGCATCAAAGAGAAATCAAGAGGGAATAAAGGTACAGCGTTTTGTTTGAACAGCATTTAAGTACAATAAAAATGATGCGCGTATCTCCGCTAGTAGGGCGCTGACATGTGCAAAACAAAATGTTCGCAAACAAAAAATTCAATGCATTACTCTGTCTCGCTGCTCAGTTCGCTTCGACAATATTTGTTTTGATAATTTAATTTATTGAGGTATTTTATGTAAAATCTAAATGTCAGCTTGAGTGCGTCTCTTCTTTGGACTATTAAACTCTGGTTAACTTAAATTCATTTTTGCGGTGGTGACTGTTTTCCGTAACAACTAAAAAACGCATTGCACTGATTATACTGATAAAAGTTTTTATGTTCAGATAATCTAAAGATTGTGAGAAAATTAACCTCGAAAGACAGAGGTTTTTCTAATGTAATTATATCATTATATAAACGACGTACGTTTGTTAATACCCTATAAATTTATCAAAATTAGCCTGTTGATGACGAAATGTGTTTTTCTAACTCTTCAAGGTAACAAACCTAATGGCGAAGATGAATCGAGTCCACATGGACACAGATATTTGGCAACAAGCGGAAATATCTGAAAAAGAAGAAAAAGTGGGTTTTAGTTGCAGTAACTTTCAGTCAACAGTGTACTTTTTGTCACGTTTTGTAGGCATTTCCCAGAATTTTACTTGTTTTATGAAACTTCTACCTGAAACTAAACGATTAATTGAAAAGCTTTTGAAAAGTTTTACTTATTGTATCCATATAAAAAAACAGGAATTCCAAGATTAAGTAAGGGAGAGACGAAACATTGACAATACTGAAAAAAGTTGACTGCACTGTTTCGTAAAGATCTGCTACATGATAGTGCTATATGTTTGTTAACAAAACATCTTTGTACACTTCTCTATATTATGACTTCCAAGCCTGGTTCCAGAGAATGCATGTATTTGATTTTTTATCTTTTTGTGACAGACCGGAGATTCTCTGACGGAGGAACGAAAATATTCCATTGTCGATCTTTACAAAGGCTCAGGAATTCGTTTAGTAACTTTGAATGTTATTTTCAACTGGTAAGAAAGTCTAGATAGAAACATGTTTGATGTATAAAAGTCAAACCATGAATAACTTTCAAGTTTTCCAGGTTTGTCAACAGCCTTGTGTACTATGGCATTTCGCTAAATGCTGGATCACTGGCAGGAGACCTCTTTGTCAACAACACACTAAGTATGTAAACTAGCCACGTTCGTATTTCAGATACAACTAAGTAACTAGCAATTACTTTTGCTCTGACTGTAGCTAAATAAAGCAAAAATCTTTGGAACTTCTATTCATCCTTTGATGAAATGTATTTTTACCTTGGTACAAGGTTTACAGAATAAAAAATACTCTAGTTATTTCTGCTCCGACGCAATAGTTGCAGCTGACCTTTCAATTCATCAGTATCTTACGAGACATATTTTGAAAAGCAATTGTGCTTTTTCAAGTCAAAGTCATTAACAAAATTCTCTATGTTTAGCAGTTGCAGTTGAATATCGCTTTGAGTTACGTATTTATAATGGATTACAATTTTGATCCTTAACATACCCAAAAAGGAAAATGTGCTTTTAGCTTTGTGAACGACAAATAACTCATTAAATATTTGACGTCTAAAGTCTCAAAATAGTTTTTCACAACAGTGAATCTTTCATTTTACAGTAATTATGATTCTTGAATTTTTCAATGTTTTTAGGTTACTTGAAGCAGAGTATAAAATATCAAACTTGACACGATGTTAGGAAAAACATGTTGGTTAAATTGAGCTAATTCATCAAACTATGTCATAATGTGCAGGAGCATTTAATGCCAATAATCTCTTTGTCAATGTAAGCACGCGTTTTGTTAGTATATAATGCAAACGAACATAATTTTGGATAATGCACACTTAATGATCATTTCTTCCTTCTCTAGTAAACAAATTTGTCGTTGTCTTCACGAAAAGCTTTCCTCTACGCATGTATCTTAACAATAACAGCAACCATTAATTTCTTTCAATTTTCATTTGTTTGGAATCAACTTCAAGCACTTTTTCTCACATTGTGGATATACGCAAAGTTCCTGTTTTATGTACCAAATGCTTTGTGGAAACCCAGGTTAAACTCATCTTTCTATGTCCCTTTCACTGATTACCCTGTTCTTTATACTTAGGCTAAAAACAGTTGTGCATTCAATGTTGCTTGAAACAGCTTCGTAAACGAAAGTATGTTTATTTTTCAATTTTGAAATTTTGTGCAATGATGTCCAAGTAACTTTTGTTTGTAGTTGCACATGTTTAAAATATTTTTTAATAAAACTTGCTCAGTGCAAATCGTTTCGTCAACCTCGTATTTCGTACTGTACCCTCCAAATATTAATAGTTACAGTAATAACCGTACCGAACTGACCCGCACACATTTTCAACATACCACACAGTATTTGATGAGAATATAATATGGTATTTGTTGACCGAATTTTCGGTAAAAATTCTGCCCTGCGTTTGATCCAGTAGTCGATGTCCAATTTCTTGGGTGAAATCGTTTATGCCAGGGGTTGGCCAACCAGTCAGAGACCAAGAGCAGCATTTCTTACTTTGTTACCGCAAAGAGCCACATCATACACATGGGCGCACATGAACATCACACCATCTCTTCCTCACTCAAACACATACCTTTGCTCAGCTAGATTTATAGTAGATCTCACACACCAACACGACAATGACAGAATTTTACAAGGCAAATGTTACAGACTAATGTTTAAAATGGTAAACTATTAGCTTTAATGAACTGAATACGAACAACTCTGAATAACAAAAGAAAATTGAGAAGTCACACAATACGCCAACAACCCGAACAGTACGCTGACAAGCTACCAAATGAAACGCCCGAGAACGAACTTCAGAACACATAGCATTCTATGATGTGAGCGACACACCTGCAGCTGGCACAATGCCCAAACTAGTGATTACTTTACAGCATTGTTATGCACGGTATTTAGTGGCACTTCTGGTAATTACGAAATAGCCGCATGAAACCTGGCAAAGAACCCCATGCGACTCGCGAGCCACGGGTTGGCCAGCCCTGTTTTATGCCATAGAAAGTGTGAAAAACTGTTTTTATGCGCTATACAGATGGAGTGTTCGAAATTGCTTCATACGTCGTTTGCATTGCACTAATGGACAGAATAGGGAGACGACTTCTTCTTACGGTGATGCTACTACTTTGTGGAATAGGCTTAATTGCAAATGCAATTGTGAATGAGTATGCTGGAGGAAATGAAGGTAAGGGCTAGATGTCTGAGAGATCCTTTCGCTTTTGGTATTATATCTGTGAGATAATTTCCAAGCCAGCGTGGTCCAACTACAGGCCAGCGGGCCACATGTGGCCCCGGACAGAATGTTTCAGGCCCGCGAGCTTTCTCAGTATTGATTGTTGTGCGTATGTTATAGTAGGTAATTTTAAATAGAACAAACATGACATCTATTAATTAAACTGTACAATATTTTAAAGCGTTAATCTAGACTGCAAAGAGTTTCTAAAAATTAGTCAGCAAAGATAAGTTTCCCAAACTGAAAGATTTCGCACTAAAAATGCACTAGACGTTTGGAAGCACACACATGTGTGAGAATGCATTTTCTACCGTGAAACAGGTCAAATCTCAAACAGAAATCGAATGGCAGACGAAACACCAGGCCACAGTCTTTGACTTCCTACCACTAATACATTGGTATTGTTAAAAGAGCCATAGTGTCAGAGAATCCTCAATCATAGACATCGCACTGATAGAGATTTGTAATGAATTGTTTATTGCTATTGTGTAATAATTTCAATGACACACTCATTTAACTATAACCTCTTTTTCCTTTTCAATTTTAAATCTTGTGAATCTGTTGTCTCATACTGTACATCATTTTGTTGGAAGTGGCTCGCGAGTTGTCACGTTTTATTAAAATGGCCTGTAGGTCATAAGTAGTTGGACCACGCTGTGTAAGCCATTGCTTTGTTTATTTACGTCTCACATGACTTATTAGCAACCTTTCACAAAAAACAATTTCAAGACGTTTCTAAGGCTGTTTTATCATATGTTAAAATCTGAAAGAAAGAGAGGGGTGGAGTCACTGCATTATACTTACTAAGTAATTAGTTGGTAGTCACACATCATTTGTGTTATCTAATAGCATCTGAGTGACATAACAGACTAACAGAAAAAATAAATGTATGTACAAAAATCCATTGCCGATGTTTGAAATTACAAAATCCTTCTATACAGCATCTCATACTTGTGCACCAAATGCCTTTTGTCCGTCTACGCGCAGTATGGTTTATGCACTGTGCTATCCTGCTAACCCATCACGGTTGTTATTGAATAGCTAACACTTGAGGACTGTTCACTGGTAAGCTCAATGTGACTTTATCGTTTTGCTTGAATAACACCTACTGAGCACCACGTGGGAGGTTTTCGTCAGGCTTTTCCATGGTTATGAGCTTCCCATGGGTTTGTCCCATGAGATTGGATGGGACAGTGGACTTGAAATAAGTCCCATGTCTCATCGTCAGCTTTCTACGTCATGCAGCAGGAATTATTTGAAGTTGAATAGAGTGGTATATGTTCACGCAGTAAGTATTACACCTTGAGGTTCAGTTCCATGACGTAGTGATGCGATGTCCCGAAAATAAAGGTTGTTGAACTTTCTTTCGGGTGGCAATAAAAAGGAAGTCGCCTAATTTTCATTGGCACCCGAATTAGACATTTTGGATTATTTTATCCATGGCTGCGCAGAGGTTAGTCAATACAGACACACCATTATAGTATAAAATGTACTTATCATTAGTACTTTCGTGGGAACTCATGGATTGGATCAGTCGCTAGTTCCATGGGATGGAAAAGAAAAAAATGTACCATGAACAATCTCGTTCTTCCAGGACGTTATACTAACGATGCCGACTTAAATCGACACAATCAATTTTGAATACTCTGCAATATGCATCCCGACCACAGATGCCCCTCAGGGTAACTTGCCTTTTTTTCATTTCACGCGGGCGAAAGCAAATGTAGATCCAAACTGCTAACGGATTGCTTCGACAACTGTCATGAAATCAACAGCAAACTGCGGAAAAATTTGTAATTTAAATTTTGGCGTGTTATCTGAAAAATTGTGCACGTCAATGGTCAATGGTTTATTGTTTCATATGACTCACCCAACAAGCAGAAGCATCATAAAAGCCATCGTATGCAGTAAACCAACCATTAGCGAACATTAGAGCAAATGAAAGCACAATGGCACAACAGTTGATCAGTGTAAACAAAGAGAGGNGCTGTGTCATATAGGATTGGCGAAAGACCGTGGCGGTCATCTAGTCAACCAACCCCGTTTATCAATGCTACGAACTTGCGCGCGGCTTTAGCTCGCTTACCGCAGAGTCCCTCTTGTGGCGTTTTTTTGTACTTGTTGATGGGGAGCACTGGGTGTGGCGGAAACGCACAAGATTTCGAGGAGGGAATTTCAAAGTTAGTGTATAGGGCTGGAGAAGGCATATTTTTTGGTAACGGTTTCCACCGTGTTTTGTTTGACTTTACTTAACGATTTCCCCGGTGCTTTATCCTTTTGTGACGTCTGTGTTTTAGTCCGTGTGCTGTTTTGAGACGGTCAGTGTCGTGTTGTACAGTTTCTCTGCCGTTTTGTGTTACTTCTGATTAAAGAGGCTTTGTCCTCACTGCGTGCTGGCAGCTCAGAGTTAGTAAGTCAG
>JGI24022J15233_10006855_pt1 | contig 12444 bp, 8 predicted proteins | sample Ectturendosymbi2_FD_15233 | JGI IMG/M metagenome (IMG submission 15233)
CAATAAAGAAAAACCTATTTTATGACGCAGAACTGCTGTACGGTTGCTTTCAAGGACGAGGTCTGTCTTGTTCGTGAATTGAAATTTGAAAATGCACTTTTTAATTTTTGTTTTCATGTAAGCTGAATTTAAAAAATGCGTACAGCAAACTTTTCCATAAGACTGGATTTCACGAATCTGGCGAAAGAACTTGAAAATTATGTGTTCAAGACTTGTTGTTAAGACAAAGAATCTTTTGCGGGTATACACAAATATTTTTCTTTCTTTAACTTCAACGAAGACTCCGTATCTGGCGACAAAAAATACGAGATCTTTTGGAAATTTTTCGCAATCCACGAATATATGCCTAAAACATCAGGCTGGTGTCCTACAAACAATTTTGAAAACGCCCACAACTTGTCAAGTGACGCGGGTAAAACGTAGAAATTATTTACATTTTTCAATGATAGCGCGAATTTATTGTCAGCTCAATTGTTGTGGCTCCTGTGACTTCGTTGCACTTTACTTGATCAGCAGATCAGATACTCCATCCTCACACTGATGTTGTTATACCATGTGAGTGCCACGAGACGAACGTAACGAGCTGTGATTGGTTGAGGGAACATGTTGATCTTGTACGTATTCCGATCGAAGTTACCTTGAAATACCTGGAACCAATAGTAGAGCAAAATGTTGCGACAGACTTTTATGAACAGAAGCCTACCTCGTTTTTTGCAAAATCAGGTTGGAATAGCCTTCGTAGTGAGAGTCATGCCAGGAGTTGCAAGTGATAAAGAACTGAAATAACGACTCCATTTTATCACGGCACCGTCACGTTTGCTGTGCAGCTAAAGTGTTTCCTAAACCGAAGGAATCATCCCAATAATAGGTTGCCAGTAGGATCCTGTGTCCCTCTTAAACAGGTTGCGGAGTCGGGGGGAAAATGACCGACTTCGACTGCAACTCCGACTCCTAGCGTCCAAAATGTTCCAACCATTCAAAAATTTCCGACACCGACTCCCGACTCCTCGACAAAACGTGAATGAAGTTTGTCTATCAACAATTTTGTAGCAACTAGCAATCAACGGAAATCGTGCTGCACAGCAAGTCTTCTCTGNTACAATAAAAGTTTGAAAAGAATTTGTACCATTTCAANAGCCACGAGGTAGGATTCCCAATTTTGGAATGCGATGTAAAAANTGTATCAATTGGACTTCCGGAGTCGGAGTCGGCTGAAAAATCCGACTACGGCTCCTTGTGTATTTAGGAATCCGATTTCAACTCCACCCAAAAGCCTCTGACTCTTTGCGACTCCGCAACCCTGCTCTTAGAGATGGCAGATTCGGTAAGTAGTAGATATTTGTTGGTTTAGGCACGTATTTTATTTCCAAATCTTTGAAATAGCCAGATGAACAAATTCGCGGGAATTTCCGCGTTTTGGAGAAAACGCAGAAAATCAATTTTGAGCCAAATTTGCCTTGATTTTTTCTTGTTCACACAAACTACTTTTGATTTACATTTGCGTCTGACAAAGACACACAGTCAATTTCCAATTCTTCCCAAAATCAAAGCAAATTTGTGACTTGTTTGTTTTTGCACAAGCGTACCCCAAAACTTTCCGTGATTAATTTTGCATCTGACAAATACACAAAACCAATTTCACATTCTTTCCAAAATCAATGGAAATTCCCACGAATTTGTCCAGCTGGCTGTCACAAAAACAGAAAATCAATTTTGTGACAACAAATTTCTGCTACTACTTCATGGCTTCTTGAGGTCAACTGGCAACTTCAAACCATTGGGGGATTTCCCACAAAAGCCAGAGCGACGTCATGAAGCCTCCAGTTGTTTTCAAGACTTCAAAATTCTTGATTCAAAAATTCAGATATGTTCTTCTGATAAATTTTTGTCAATCGTTTTTGAAAATTTTTATCACAGTTTTTACCAAAGTGTTTTGGTTTAAAAGTAAAAATCACCTAGCCTTTCCGTTTTTGTGTGGACTTTCTTTGACCGCGACTTTCGCTGTTCTTGATTCACCACGGATCTAGCACCAAAAGCTCAAGCATCGCAAAAAAGCCACGCTCTCGCAGAAACACGAGCACTATTCAAAGTAACAAAGATTATAAAAAACGCTTGAAGCGGGAAACAAAGGGAACAAACTCAGGAATCCGGGGTTGACAGAAGTCAACTCACTTTAAACCTTTGATGGGTCGCAAATTAAAGCCGTGGAAAATTTAACATTAATCTTCATTTGACAAAATAGCTTACGTTTCACGTTTTACTTTACGCGTCTCAGTCTCTTAGATTTGACTCCAAAATGCATACGAACACAGGAGGGCGCAATTTGAGTCGGATCAAGATTTCAAGTGTGTTGATACATTTGTTTTCTGTTTTCGAATTTTTTTTATATTAGCAGCGTCACAAAGTACGGTAAGGCTTTGCTAATTGTGTCTTTCTTTTTCAAACACTTTCTTCCTTGTTAGTTTGACCTCTGGTATAACAAAGCAGAAAATTGTGTGTACTTACAAGAAATAGATTGAGTTTGTGTGAGTAAAATTGAGTATTGCATTGCTGTGCGGTAACTGTTTCTTACTTGGTCAGCACCACGGGTGTTTTTTATGTTGCGAAATGTTGTTCCATCATCACTGAAAGCTATTCTGAAACTAGTGACCCATTCTCCAAATGCAGTTCCTGCGCCTCTGCCTTGCGTTATGACCCCAGTAAGATGTTGGGGCCTGCCGAAGTCCACTTGGATCCACTCCCCTGCCACCCCTGGAAGTAAATTGGACGCAATGATGTAAACAAAACCTAAACATTTGTTGAAGAGTGCCGAAACAGTTGCAGCAGCTTTACATTCACTGTAGACTTTATACAACAACCTTGAAGGGTTTCGCTTAAAATTTAGAATTTTCCGTAACTTTTACATTCTACGTCGCATTACTAAATGTTGGCAGCGCGTGATAGACTAAATTTGGTTTGCAGTAGGTTCAGATGTAAGTAACTTACGTCTACCAGATATCCAAGCCCCTGCCGAATGGGTGTATTCAGCCCTGAGATCGAGTCTAGCGAAACCAGGTCGATGTCCAGCATGGTTGTTGTCCCAGACTGACGACGCTGTGATGTTTGTGTCGCGAATGTCACCATTTTTCAGCCCAGCAAAGCAATGCGCATCTGCGAAAACAGTCAAGCTGTTTTCAAACAGTGTTTGTATGGCTGCTTGTAGACGATACGTTGCCTCGCGTAGATGCTGCACGGGATTTCAGATCTTTGTTAAAAGATAGAAAAATTTCTTGCGCAAGTAGACTTCAATATTGAGTTTGCTGATGTTTACAGATCAGAAAGGAAAGCATAGCAGATGTAGACGTCATTCAGAGGTTCGAAACGATCTAAGTAGATTCACAAATGTAGGCTACATAAACCTGGATCAATGTTTTAGATCCCTTGAGCAGCAATAATCAGCGTTGTTTTATCAAGAACTGCGTGAATTTCACCATTAACAACACGTTGCAACGCCATATTTGCTTATTCGAACACCCCTGGTTTTTGTTGCTTTGAACAAAAGGGTTATGACAACCCGAAGAGGATATCTTTTTTGTCGGGTCTTTCTTTTCCTCTTCGTCTGGAACCATACGGTCCATGAGAATTAAACGTCATGGCCATTTGTGCCCGACAAGAGTAACCTCTTCATAATTCGGCCATTCTTCCCACAAGCCATACATCGGACTGCGGCAGCATGTCTTGCTGTCGGCACAAGCTTCATCATGGAAACCTTTATCGACCTCACCTAATTTATGGGCACCTGACTAGATAACCTCTGTGTTTTTTCGGAGCCCTGGCGTTTTTGCTGTTTCAGAGAGTACATCTAGCGCAATTGATTCAGTACTGCCAAATAAATCTATCCATCTACATACTGATTTTCAGAGGGCCAAGAGATACAGTTCCAGTAAAATGTTTTTGCATGGTGGGGTGTTCTGCACAACATGCTGGACATTGAATTGCCTACGTGGTGCAGAAAACAGTGTTTCTTGGCATTCCATACTGTGCGTGGCAGGGCTGAAGCCTAAGAAACGTTGCAGTAGTTAATATTTGTAGCTGCGGCGTGCCACAAGGGTTTGTACCGGGAGTGCAATGAATACCAATTTTTTGTCTGCGAAGCTTTTCACGGCTACGTCTCAATCATCGTCAAACAACGACACTCACCCAGATCGACGTGGGCGTGTTGCTCCTTGAGTCTTCTCACTTGATCTGTCAAAGAAATCACGACTAATTAACACAAACAAGACTTGTGGTTTTTGCACATTGAACCACGATGCGCAATCCTCCTCAGCGCCTTCAATCTGCATCATAGCTCGAGATTGTTGCAGATTTATTTATTATTTGCTATTTACAGCATGTGTTGTGATAGAAAACGGTCAATGCATTAATTTTCTACAAACCTTATCGATACAGATGATATTTTAGAATCTAGACAAAATGAATTAAGGCATGCCGAACCTCCCATTCATTTTCAACTCAGCATACTCTATTTTACCTTGAACAGTTTGCAGCTGAGATCTTAAACTCTCGAATTCTTCTGTCGCACACACGCATGATCCCGACTCCCCCTTAGCACCCTGTGGACCAGCTGGGCCTCGCTTTCCTGGGCGTCCGGGCTCTCCTTGTCCTTGCTGATTGTCGACTGCCCGAGGTATAGGATAGCATATCTCAGTTGAACACCGCGCTTTCTCAATTAAAACTACATAGAGTGTGATCAGAACGAAGGCTATGGCTTCCTTCATTGCGATTAATATGGTAGCTATGATGAAAGCTAGCGGTAGTCCTACATCAAAACGAACTTGTTCCAAATATTAAATATATTTTGCGAAAACACTTTTGGGCAAAGCGTTCGTGGTCGGCATTGTTGACCTCAATCGCCTTCACCGTCAAATAGCTCATTTTAATCCGCTGCTTTCGAGTTATCGTCAACCAACCCGCAGTGAAAAACACTTTAACAGGCAAAATAGGGAAAACTGCTTTGGGGACCCATGACATCACCGGATGTTTCCAGTTAATTTGTTCAAAGTAATACTTAGCTAAGAAATGACAGCAACGTATTCAGAAGAACGACAAACTTAGGGACGAAGGATGTTTAGTACCATGTGTGCGTGCAGTCAGAGCAACTTTTTGATCTTTTCTGCAATTCTTGCCTTCCAACGCAGCGCAAACCCAAGATTTGCACAATCAAACTCCTCACCGCCTTCAGATCTTTTGCTCTATTTCCTTGGTTTTGTTCTATTCCTGTCAAGGTTTGTGGCTTGAGATAATTAGGGTGCATTTGTGAAGCAAGTTGCTTGTGACCGAGTCTGTTTTTCTACATGGCAGCATGATCGTCGGACCTGGGAAAAGCTTCTATAAACTCACATTGCCCACGAAAACCACTGAAGTGTAGCGGTTTGGTGACTAAATTGTTGTACTCGCCTGCTTTCGGTGAGAGCTCTACTTGTTTAGCCTGTTCTTCTGCTCGACTCACTGCTATATCAACAGAAGTGATAGGCGTGCATCTGCTTCTGTATGTAACACGATAACCTGAATTGCCTTCACTGCGTATCTTTTGCAGAATAAAGCTGTAAGAACCCTCAAATATTCCGACACTAAAGCAACTTTACTCTCTTCTAAGCACAAAATGTTAAATATACCAGACTTATTTAAATTATCAGTTGCCAAATTCATGCACTCTTTTGATAATGGTAAATACTTAATCACTTTGATAATAACTTTTATGAGATTGCATCAGTCCACAAATATCAAACAAGGCCTGCTTGTTTGCAAAAATATCATTTACCCAGAATGAATACGTCTCTGGGTCAGCCTTCTTTAAAGTATATAGGTCCCAAAATTTGTTCTGATTTTCCAGAAAATTTGAAATCTCTCTCGCCTTATTCATTCGGGACGCAATACAAAAACGTCATGGAATTTTGCCAAAATTTCTGTTGATTTTCGTTTTATACGCTTGTCACTTCTCTGTAATATTGTTTTAATGCCCCTCTTTTCCTTTATATCTTTTACCTCTACAGTTGCTCACCCAACCATCCTGTACATGGGCATGCTTTTCTCCCACTGCTTTTTGTTGTTGTTTTGTTTACTTATTTTATCTGATGTTGATTCGATGCATATTGTTAGTCTTCTTTCACTGCTTGTGAAATGTCTTCGATTAAAAAATGATTTGTGCTAGCAACAGGGCTGGCTGAGAACTTGACCCATATGTTCTTTCGCCAACCCTTTGAGATTCAACATGTTAGAACACGACCATTAAATTGCGAAACCTGAAGGTTCGGATGTTTTTATATTCTCATCAACCTTAAATTATTTCTGCTCTTTGGTGTTGTTTTCTCCCTTGCTGCATTGGTGTTACTTCGTGATTTGAGTCACAAAAGTGCATAAATAAACCACTACTTGCAGTAAACTTGTTAGATTTTGCTGCTGACTCTTCTCATTGCAGCTGAATGATTTCAAACTTCCTGTAGGATGGGGTGGCAAAATTAATGCTACGCTTGTGCACATATTCAAACCCGAGGACGAACTCCGCGACATTGCGGCAGCGCAAGTAACACAACCGTTCCGCTGATAACCATGACAGTGCCAGCCATTCGTTTCCAGCAAGGCGCATTCCAGCCAAAATACTGTACATTCTCCTCTGAGCGAGATACAGCAATATTTCAAAACGAGTACACAAGAGCACTATGAAGTTAGATTAGGTTTTTCCGGTTGTCCTTCATGTGTGAATTACTGAACTCGATCGGCAAGTTCCTGTTGTTCTATTGAACTCGATTGGCAATTATGTTACGTGGCAGTTTCGCGAACTTGCTTCCTTTCTATGACTGATGTTGGCACTTCCTACTGTTCATGTAGGCTGGATTCACTAGCGACTTCAGGTGATGACGTAGCGTAATACGTCAGGTCATCATCTCGGTTGCTTGGTGCGTTGTTCCNCTTGATTTCTTTTGCTGTATTTCCNTGCATGTGGAAACGTTTATAGCNGGTTTCGGGCGACAAAACCGTCGTAACAGCTGCGAAAAGCGTTGTTCCTTGTTTTTACATGCGATTGGTGATTACAAGCGCTGAGATACAAGTTTATGTTTCATAAGCCAAACTTCCACATGAACCTTAAATCTGATGTAAAGGTCAGTCATGATACGAATTCCTTAACGCTTACACATTACACAACGTTTGATTAATTATGGACAATTGGTAAACCATACCATGCTGCTTTGATCAGGTTCGACTAAAAGCTGAAATACGACAGGTTGCTCAAGCATTTTGTTGATTTGCGGTGAAGCATCTTTGTCTTATACAACCGTGGCTGAAAAAAAAAAAAGTTTGGCGCAATTTTTTGTAATTGAGGGGCATTGCCCCCGTTGCACCCATTATGTCGGATCCAGACCATGCATTTTGGGTGACAATGACATAGGGGGTGCCAAAAAGGTCTGCACTTGTTCAAATAACCAACGTTTCCTGAGGCAATCGTTGGGTATCACACAAACGTGGTTACATACTGTAAGCCAGGAAAAGTGCTATTTTTATTGGTCGAACTATGCGATGTTTTAGGGGTTAAGCACACTTTAATAGCGCTTTATATATCATTAATTCAGAAAATGTTTGAAGCGGGTCCCAAAACATGGGCCTCGTTTTTAACAAACTATACATAACTGAGGTTGATGTTGTTCTAAATAATATTTTATATCTGCAAAAAGTATTTAAAAAATATCTCCTAAAACAGGNTTTCCAAACTACGGCCCGTGGGCCGTTCCATTCGNCCCGCTAAGCCATTTTCATTTGGCCGCAAAGACATTTTGTCAATATATAATGAAAAATCAATAAATTTTCCGAAACACTTGTTGATTTGGTAGAATACATGGATGTAGGAGCATGGCAAATTTTGGGGGTGTGAAAGATTTTTGCCTGAATTTCCCCAAACTTGCTTGAAAGGTTTCGGGCAACTTTTTGTGCGAATATTTTCTCCCACACAAGTCATGAAAACCTATTTTTGAAAAGATGTCCAAAAATTGGGCGCCATTTTTTCAAATCAAGCAACGTTGGGCACCATTTTTGACTCCATTTTCAGAGTTTGCCCAGGTTTCATGGATCTTGCGAACATTTTCATTGATTTTGCTCAGATTTTCACGGATTTTTTACAAATCAAAACTTTTGAGGATGCGCTTGCACCCCCGCCTCCTACACCACTGGTAGAATGTAACCTAACCTCACAATCATCAATCCAGGGGCGGATCCAGGGAGGGCGATTGTGGCGATCGTGCCCCCTAAAACCTACGATTCACCATGATNNNTTGATTCACCATGATTTTTTACAATTTGGAAAACTGCATTCGCGATATACGGCCATTTTGCAGTCCATAGTTTTGTCACAGTAGTGTTGTGAGGNATACTTCATCTCTCTTACAGTAGTGAACCTGTAATGAGACTTGATTACCAAATATTACTGAAATCTCCTCCCCCTAACTTTATTGGCTGCATCCGCCCCTTGGGCCCTGCATCAATCATAATACGTAAGATGTCCGGCCCTCGAAGTGTTGTGTAGTAGCTTATGCGGCGCTCTGGCAAAAAAGTTTGGAGACCCCTGCCCTAAAGCATACTACTCGCTAAGTGTTTGACACTGCTTTGGCTGTCCGTAGATCAAAAAAAATAATGTCTGAAACGTGTTCCCGACCTGCTTAGAAGTAGAATGGTTCTTCTTACAATAACAAGTGACACCTCAAGTCCCACGATAGGAGTCAAGTGAATACCTAAATGGCAATCACGTTTCCAGACGAAGCTTGTGCAGTTACATGTAGGCTTACATGGAAAACTTATTTATTGCTGAAGCGGCAATGCAAAAACAAAGCATGAATGAAAGGCATTTGCTGTGACACTACTCCCATTTTAGGTAGCTCTGCTGGGTATCGCGAAAAATGATCTCATAATCAGGGACGCCGGAACGGGGGTGCATGACGGGGCCACAGCCCCCCTGCCCTTGGAAAGGGGGGCAACGACGGCACAGGTGCCCTTACATCACAGTATCGTACGTAACTTCATGATTTATCAAGATCGACTTAAAACAAATCTAATGCAGCTATTCGCCCACACGTAAAATTCAGAATGGATTTATATAATTTTTGTTTTTTTTAGCATTGTTTCTGAACATGTAAATGCGAAAAGAATGACTATTATGTGTGCGCTTTTACACTGAACTCAAGCAAACAGTTTCGAACGCGTGATACGTCAAAACTATGGGCGTCCGCAGGGTGGTCGAAACGCGCATTTTCTCCTCCCTGGAAATAGGGACTGAGAACCAAAATTTTCTAGAAGACTTGACGTCAGCAGCTCAATTCCGATAAAATGATTTATTGCTTGCAATGACAGTTTATTTGCAGGGATGGCACTCACACTGCACAAGAACCTGGTCCAGATTCATTATTCTGATGTCATGCAGTGGTGAGCTTGAAGTTCACTCATGTCCGCTCCTTTGCCTGCAGAGGCACGTTGTAAAACTTGCGACCGGATTGTTTTACTGTTCGTCTTTATAGTGTAACAACAACATGACAACAAATCTTCTAATGTTCACTTCAAGTTACGATATTGGGCGTTTGCCGTATGTGACTGTTGAACGCAGACATCTTGGCAGCTAATGCAGCGAGACAGTGACTGCTGATAACGGTAAGCAGGGACGCTGGAGAGCGGAAGCATTTCGCCCCTGACCTTTCAAAATGGGGACGAGGGCGGAGGTGTCTTTTTCATAACAGCATCATAGGCAATTTTATGGTTTATCAAGATCGAATTGAAACAACTTTTTCTATAGTTTCTTTTAGTATTTATTGAGGTCAACATTATTGTTGAACAGTAGCAAGCATAATTGGTAACGATTTTTTTTGTTTTTCATAATTTTCCATTGCCCTAAACTTTTTTACTGCCCCTCTTGCCCTATCCATGTTCAGGCGTCCCTGCTCATAATCATTTGATAGATTCATACTGATCCTAAAAGCATATTGCCCTAAAATACATTTGATGCCACGAATAAAGGTAAAATTTCAAACAAGTGTTTATACCGTTTCACATGATTCGAAATCGTGCTGGTGTTGCGAAGAAAAAACATCAAACCCCTAGTCCAAGCAGGGCCGGTTAACCATTGGGCAAACCGGAAAATGCCCGGGGCCTCGCGCTTGAATATCAAAACACTCCTTTACTGGTTTTTCATGTTTTAGGCTGTTCACCACGCGTCAAAATTGTAGACCTTTTCGATTGCTGTGTTTAGTATACAGCAGGGGTGGCCAAACCTGCTCTATGTATGAGCCGCATATGGTAAAACCCAGATAACAAAGAGCCGCAACATACAACACAATTTACCTTGTGTGACATCATAATTCACACAATTTACCTTGTGTGACATCATAATTCTTTTTGGAACGACTTCCAAAAGTAATACTGTATGGTACGCTAGCTACTACAGTACCATGTTGCAATATTTCTACACTTTTTGCAATAGAAATAAAAATATAAAACAAATATTTAAATTTTCGGAAAGCTCAAAGATCCGCAGGCAAAGGTTCGAAGAGCCGCAGTTTGACCACCCCTGGTATACAGGTTAAAGAAACTGACAACTTTTAATTGAAGGAAACAGCACCACGCTTTATAAGCTCCCATTCAGTGTTTTCAAATAAACCCAGGTTGCACACCAAAAAAACATATTCGCACAATACCCAGAAAGCTTGTGTTGCGAACAAAAACATACGAGTGTGCTTGTTTGAATTGAAGCGATAATCGAATACTGATTTTAATTATAGTTCCTCTTCCAACTTTTCTTCTGCAGCGCAATGACATATGTTATATGTCATTGTGCAGTGCGAACATTAACATTTGGACTATCTTTTTGTGTTCAAGACGTTTTTCATAACGCTGGTGACATACTACGTTGATGGTATCTCTCACTAATTGCAGGAGTACATTTGTTATTAAACTAGGAAATTTTGTGCACTCTTGAACTGCAGCGGGATCTAAAATCCCACAAACAATATAACCCCAATGCCTTCTTCGCAGGGGTGTAGTGCTAAAAAAAAGATTTGGGAACGCTGTTCCCACGCGTTCCCAACCCACTACACCCCTGATTTAGCTAAATGCCGAACTTTGACAGCAAATATCGCTCAGATGCCCTCACGCAAAAAGCTGTTTTAATTCTTGCTATTCACTCAGACAAACTGTAATCTACTCCGCAATGGTCTGAAAACTTCAAGACTGATTACACCTCTGTAAAGAAGATAGCAGAGTTACGATAAATGCAAATAATCAGACGAAGCGTGGAGTACGCAGATACCATTGATGATGTCACAAACAGTAAATACACAACAATGCTACGGTCAGTGGCGTAACTAGATGTTTGAGCCAGGGGGGTAAACTTAGCTGAAGGGGGCCAAGAATTAGTTCTCGAAAACTCATTCACAGTACGTTAATCCACAAAAACCGAAAACAATTGTCGGGTGATGTGATGAGCCTCAATTGGGCAAATGTCTTCAAAGCTGAGTTTCACGTTTTCATGATCTTATTTATCTAAAATTGACACCCATCAATTTCGATTTACCCATCAATGACTTGTGATTGGGTAAGGTAGGCTTATGATTTGTTGTAAGACCAACCACACCTGCATCTCGGTAATGAACTCCTAAATTAAATCCACTTTTTTTCTAAGCACCAAATGCTAGACTTAATAATGGGGCATGGGATAGGTTCTGGGCACTGCCTGAGTAAACAACAAAACAAATGTAGTAAGTCCAAAACGGAATTTTTTGAGCAGTTCATTGATCTCCCCGCACTAGTGATGAAACCACATTCATTTAGCAATTACTAAGCAAATAATGCCAAACGATTTTATCTAAATATGGAGTTACACGTTAAACAATTACAAATAGGTACGAACAGAGCCGTAGCAGCCCAACTCTTCCCCCCCAAAATGCGTACAGGGCCCTTCTAATGGTGATTTCTAAAAAAATATTTCTAAAGCGTTGCTGCATTAGCATTATTATTCGTCATGATTTATTGTCGCTGTAATGCATCTATCGCAGGTCTACTCAACTGGCGGACGGTGGTCATACAGCAAAACAAAAGAAATCGGAAATCACTGTATAGTGGCACAGTAGCACACATGAAAATATGACATAACAACCAACATGAAAGTATCATAAACAATGTCACATTATAGTAATATCAAAACGGCTTGGAGCGAGTCTTTTGGCATGAAAAAGCCTTTATGACATGATGTCATTGACATCATCCATATCTAGACAGCGCACACATGAAGCTTCGATTGACAACATGGCCAACGAGGATACTCTGCAATCTGTCATACAGGGTGACCCAAAAAGATGCGTACCCATATTTTGTTCGATAAAAAACCCATTTTTAACGAATGTCTTTTCTGTTGCAGGACGTGATAGGTGAATC
>JGI24022J15233_10006856_pt1 | contig 12444 bp, 6 predicted proteins | sample Ectturendosymbi2_FD_15233 | JGI IMG/M metagenome (IMG submission 15233)
CAAGGATGTACTTCCGAGGGATTCTAGGCTCAAATGCAATAAGTAAGCTCCTCCGTTGTGCTTTTGAGGGCTTAACGTCACCAGCCTTCTGTGCTTCTCTAACATGCCCTTTGATCGATAAACTCATTCAAGCAACTTTCAAATAAGATAATCAGGAAGGCAAATGCATGCTGTGGCGTGTGTATACTCAACATTTAAAAACAACACTAGCTTACCGCTAATACTGCCATCAAGTCATATAAGATTTTTGCTCAATGCGAAAAACTTTTGTGAGGCACCCACTCATAATTAGTTGTATGGTTCTTATGCATGAGTTTACAGTAAACCTCGGTTAATTCGGATTCGATTTCACCGACGATTTTATCCTGTTTAGGTGAAGATCCGGATTAACCGAAGATGTTTTTTTTAGCTTGGCGTCATCTAAGTACTGAGATATCTGTGAAAATCACTTAAATTGGACACATATTCGACCCAACAGCAGACGTTCGCTGTACATCAGGCTAGTAACCGCCATATCCAGGCAGTTATGAACAATCTTAAGTTAATTTCATAATTGTAGATTACTTGGCTGCAAGGAAATCTAGGATTTTGAACTGACGCAGACATTTCTGCGACTGGTCCATAAGCAGTCGTTCTGTTTGGAAGGTAGTGTCCTCCAGACATCTTACCGAGTGCAGTACAACAATCAGGGATAATGCTCTTCACACGCACACTCAATACTGATCACAAGACTGAAACCGTGGTGCGGCTGCGTGCCTTGAGCGTTACGTTTAACGTGCTATGCTAAGCCGGTGTGTGATGTAATAATCGTCTCTATGATTAGCAGAATGTCGAGTGCAGTTACGACCGTGATCCTAATTCTAAATGTTCGTTGGTGATCGTGAGCTCGCTACTGCTGCGTCTGAAAGGTGCCGAATTTTTCCTGGAGACCAGTCAATGCTCTTAAGAACACAACAGCCCGAAATTGCAGAAAACTCCGGATTACGAGATGTGAAAAGGGCAGATTTTATCCGGAATCGGCGATGAACCGGATTAAAAAAACGGATAACCAGGAAGATTTTTATAAAGCAAAACGTTAGGAATCATTCGTACCACCAATTTTATCCGATTTTGGTGAAGATCCGGATTAACCGAGGTTACCGTATATTGTTTAACAAATATGCTTGTTTGTTTCAGGGCAAGAAATTAGTTTCGTTAAAATGCGAGTCAGTATCGCATTAGCGTTGTCGCTTGCGACTGCCTGGGTGGGTTGTTGCTTGGCTGAAGCCGACAACTCGGTTGCTGCTGGCGCCTACAAAGTATCGCCCCTCAGCGAACAAGAAATGTTGTTCGAACAGCAGATGATTGACAGTGCAAGAAGTACGAACTTACCATCAAACGTCCGCATGTTTAAAACAATCAAATAAAAACTAGGAGTGGCTTGTTGGCTAGTGCGAATGAAATAGTGCAAAGGAGTTACTAGTAGTTAGTTTTCACACTACTTATTGATTTGAAAAACTATAATGGAAGTGTTGAGATATCGCTTCTTTTGACTTGTGGCATTCATATTTATGCTACAGTATGATCCCGATGTCTGACATCAACTTTTTCCAATTTTCCAGGATTCGCTTGCAGTTTTGAAGGAGACGTTTCTGCCGGTTTCGTTACCCCGAAGACTTGTCTGAAGGGTCAGTTCACACGAGACGATTGTGAGAAGGAACATTGTTGCTATACAAAAGATGAAGAAGTAAGTCACCCTGACCGAAAGTCAAAAAATTGCGTGGCAATTGCGTTATCTACAAAATTTAATAGTATAAATCCCGTGATCTTTAAAATATGTCGATGTTTTCAAACTTTTTTTGCATAATCTAAGAGTAACGAAAATACTTCTGAAAGCAATGAATTTTGGATAACGTACATTTTGCGTTTTACGCACTAATTTTGCCCTTTTTCAAATTATTTTCTGTCCTTTAAAAAAAATATTTAAACTATGAGCTAATGTTATCATTACATTTTTGCCCGATATTTGAAGTTTTCAAGAGGAATTTCTAATTGTCAGAAATATCTGAAAAATGTACAGAGATTCTCACATTTCCACTGCGGGAAAGCATACTTACTTGCCCAATACCCTGCAGTTGTGACAAAGGGTTTGTCCCTCCTGTTGCTAGTGATAACCGCTGGGGAGTAATCATGATGGTACACGGGGGCAATTTGCTGAAACTAGGGCTGGTTTTAAAGCAGCAAAAATGGAAAGAGTAAGCAGTTCACACGAAAGGTGCTACATATTAATCTATTCGCTATATGCATCATCAATTATCCCTCATTTTTGTATGTATTCAATTTGTATATATCAATCCAACCTGGTTCTTGGCAGTCGACGTTGCTTCTGTTAAATGTCTGCTTTGGGCATTGTAGTTCTTTGTGTCGCAAAGACAGAAGCTGGAGAGGGCTTTTGTTTTACTTCTCATTGCCCGCTTCATTTCCAAAGCAAATGCCTTGGTTGAGTGTTTATACTTCTTAGCGTGAGTTTACTTTTGGCAATAAAAATTATCACGTGCTTGTTTTTTCAATTAAAAAAGGGAAAGAGTAGTGAAAAAATAATTAAAAACCAACTCCACTTATGATGGCAACTGCGGTTAGTGGTGGCATGAATCGATTACGTCAAAATGGAGTAATAATAAATGCAGAGAACTTAGTTCTCCTATTGCAGAGGATGTGATTCTACCTAAAAAAATACCAACCGGACAAACTCTTAGAAAAACTGGAAACCATTGATTTATTTCACGTATTTGGAAAAAATGCGTTATCCTCCATTCAGACATACAAAATTTGAGAAAAACAAACGCACACCTTGTAGCGAAGTGTCACACCGTCAACTCTTCGCAAAAGTGCCATGTCTGCCTCATGTACTTGAGACAGAACTCTTTCAGTGATTACCCAAGGTTCACGGCTGGGGTTGAGGATCGGAACGAATACCGGCGCCTATTCAAAAACTGACAGCTTTCCAGTGTTTGAAATCTTCAGTTTTGTCACCACAGAGCGATAAACCTCAAGCAGTAATCTATTTGCTTTACTAATCCGTGCATCAATCTCCTTGTTGTACCTTCCATCACTCATGCATACCACCCAAAGAATTTAAACCTATTGATCTGCTGCAGTGTTATGCCGTTTACGTGCACCATGCACTGCCATGTGTTTTNGGAAAGACATNATACCTCAGTCTTTTCAGAGGTGACATTCGTTCCCGCATTGTCGCACGCAGCAGAAAACCGATGAAGTACTAGACATATTGACGATCCTGTTCAGAAGACGCATCAGTACCAAATCTTCTATAAAAAGCAAACGCTTGATATTGCGGCTGCCAACAGCGACAGCCTCGTCTATTCGGCTGCGACTGTCTGTCCAATTAATACAGACAGTCAAGTGAAATTGTGACAGAACACACGCCCTTGTGCACCCACGGTGGACGGTTGTGATAACTTCGCCGGTCGACACGGATGCAAACATCTGAGAGGGAATTCAATGACTTGACGGCCAGTAACACACAGTTGTCAAAACCGTTCTTCAGCAGCACTCGGAAATTTTCTTGCGGGCCTGTATGTTGTACCAAGGTCGACAAAACAAGCGTAGAAATCATCGGCATACTCAAAAGATTTCTAGAAAATTTGCTAAAAGTTTGAAAATTGGAAACTTGCTGAAACGACCGGGACCGTAACCACACCGGACACCGATATCCTTTTAAGGCACTTGACATACTCTTTTTCAAAGAGGTTAAGAAGATAGATATCACAGTAGATAGTTCATTCTCTTCTGTCTCCCTTCTTGTGTATGGAGATGACCAAACCAGTTCGAAGCCCAGGTTACCCAGTTTACTTAAAACACATACGACTCGACCAAAATGTCCCACTCCTTTGAACATGACAAGTCGGGTTTCATCGCAACCTGCAGCCTTCCCAGCCTCCATTGTTTTGACAGTAAGTAAGACTTCGTCTGCTATTATGGAATTCTCCTCTCTTAAATCTAACAATCTGTGTTTCAGATGGCTTAGGTGTTTATAGGTTTATGAAGATCTTTGGAATATCCTCACTATATGGCAAGGATGTCATTCAGTGGCGTGCAGAGGTCTCGTGATGTCCAGGGCGACTGCTTGATTGTATTCCCCCCTCTCAAATTCTACAGTTAAGCAGTGGCGTATGGTGGTCGTTGTTACTGGATAATACGTTGTTGGTGACGTCACAATATGAAGTCATATTCACGTTTGCAAACCAACGCTATGACGAAGTTTGTTGACACAACATGCATAAAATTTTAAACGCACTCTCCTTTCTCATTGTTGTACAATGTGTCAATGTAATCAATACAAATTATCAGTGCAAGTTAGGAGACCGTAGCAAAACACTACACTAACGCCAAGACAGAGCAGTTCATAACAGCAAAAATCTCCGGCAACGCGCTGAAACAGGGAATAGAACCCAATCAGTGCTGTGTCAAAGCACTTAACAACAACAAAAACGTAAAGCTGCTCATCAAAACAGTGGAGTAAAACACACTCAACGTTACGACAGGGAAGTTTGCAAATGCAAAAACATCAGGCAGCGCGAATGTCTCGTTGAATAGCAGTCGAGCAGAGAAGGTATGCGGTTGGGATGGCGGACACCAATGACGGATTTACGCATAGGCCAAATAGGCCATGGCCTAGGGCACCGCGCCACTCCTTTTGACAACTCATAACTAATTTAAAATTTGCGAAACTGCACAGAGGCATGACTTCACAATTTACTTTGATAAAAGCGAAAATGTAAACGTCTGCACTAGGCTCCTATCAGCACAGTAACAACAAGATAATATTATTTGTTACGCAGTATAAGAATGATAATACTGTATTTCACCGGAATTCTACAGTGTCTAGAAGTCTTGCGTTTTTCCGAGCTTTTTGTCCGTGGAAGACTAACCATAAAGCAAGAAAGTGCTGTGTGAAAATTTTGATGTTGGTGTTGTCGCTTCACTGGCCCTATTTGCCTCGAACTTAAAACTGAACGCCAAGTTTGCCACGATTTCCAACTCGGCCAAAGGAACATTGCAATGGCTTCTGCGCCACTGGGGATGTTATGCTTATACTGCCTTTTCCTTGCTTGCGCGGCTTCTGCCTTGGAACGGACATCGTTTGGAGACTACCGTTACGATACTGAGGAACATGGCTGGGCGCGAGAGAGACGCAGGCCGTCTTTTCGAAGGTGGTTGCAAAAAAATAATGAAAAAGAAAGAACAGGAAATAGGAAATGAACTGAATTTGCAAAAACACAAAAAAATGTGTAAATTTTTTACTTGTGATAAGGTCAGTTATCCGTCCGTAGTAGACACCAGTGCTTCGGCAATGTTTGATGTGAGTCGCGAGAGTGTTGTTCCAGCAAGATGTTAATGCTAAGGAAAAATATGAGGGAGAGCAGAAGATAGCAAAATTTGACAGTATGAAACTTGGAGGTGGTAAAGATTTTCCATACGACGGATATCTGGAGGGAATAACTGTAGAGGACCAGGAACGAAATCATTTTGCTGTTTAGTAGCTGGTTTCATTTTCTGAGGATCCAGTCGAATGGAAAAGCATTAGTGCAGACTAATGCAGGTATTTTGCAGAGAAGAAGCTGGTCGAGCGCTTGCAAACATTGGTGAATAAAGTAAATAACGTATATGTTAATCATTTGAAAATGACCAAAAAGCATCGCGGGCCGCACAAAACGCTGCCCTCGGGCTGCGTGTTTGAGACATATGGTTTACTTACAGTTTGAAACTTGCTAAAGTACACAAAAATTGAGAATGCGCATGAAGTACGCAAGAAAACTTTCGTTATTTATTATATGAATCTTATATGCACAACTAACTGGTGGTACAGAATCGCATGATCTGGAAAAAGTAACGTCACTATCAGTTTGACTGGATGTGCGCCGCACACATACAGTACAGGTCCCTGTTATTGAAGAATGTGGGAACTACTGGAATTAAAAAAAAAACAAATTTCAGAAAATTAAATCCATGCAGCATGTGTTAGTAGCCTTACAATAGGTACAAAGATCTAGTTACAGCAATTTCAGTTTTGTAATTTCACTCTTTGGATTCCCCCTTGGTTTGTATGCCCGTGGCCATCGCCCCGTTCGCGCCCCTCCCTCTCTGCACGCCACTGATGTCATCCTGACACCCCAGGTCGTTTTCGTCTTCATACCCAAGAAAGAAGATAAATCTACAGCTGCTTCGAAGAACCATTACTTCACCTCCGCATCTTCTGGAAATTTCGGAAGTTCTCGAAACAAAGACGAAATGCTATCTATGCTATTCTTTCTTATATCAAGTCCGCCATAAATCACTCTCACTTCCTATTTATTACAAGATTAATTTAATGTTACTTAAATGTTGAAAACTTTCTTTGAGATTGGCAAGTGAAGTCTCGTATGGAAATGATGCATAGTTTCCTTGACGTATCAAAACGCTACGCCAAAATAATTGTTTCTCTATTTAACAGCATTTAAACGAGCAGCCCCTCCTTTACATCTATGCAAGCAATGTTATTTAGGTCAGATTTAAAAGTGAAAATTTACGATTTGCGCCAACTGCCGTGTAGTGATCAAACGTTTCTGTTAAACTGAAATCGAAGGAAAAAAATATCCGAATTTGAATAAAATATGTCTGTGGGTTTTATAAACAAGAAATTGAAAACGAATACTAAAACATTTAAGGTCAAAAAACACTGTTGTAACATCGTGAAAGTAGTTGGAAATGGTTTCAACGACGTTCTTATATTTCTTGCCTGATGTTTTAAAAAATCTGTCTCATCGTATTTTGGCCAGCATTTTTGTTAACTTTTTTAGAGTGGTAGAGCAGATTGCACCAAACCACAGAGCCAAGGTTACGTTCGGGCACGTCTCGATGAACTCTTCTCATATGGACCTTCTCAGAGCATGTACTTGAAGAAAACAAGTTTTTTGCAACCATGCTACTTTTCGCCTTTCTGTGGTAAGAAGTTCACGTGAACTTGAATGTAGAAAACACGTGAGTTTCCACCTGCGTTTTCAACGGAAGAAAATTTTTGCAGTTTGCGTGAAGTCACACTAGGGTGAAGTCTCGATGTTGAGAATGGTTATGGGCTTGGTACAGCTTACCAGCAGACGCCAAAATGTAAAACAAAACGAACATCCTTTATGCAGATTTTGGGTACGTTGCTAAAGGTAGAACAGAAGATTCCCAGTCTAGATTTTTGCTAAATTTCGCAAAACGTTACGGCTGTGAAATTTCAAGTAAATGTCGCTCAATTTTGAAATGTTTTTCTCGCAATTCATATTTTGTCTTTGAGCAGCGCATATAGCGTTTCGTTTGTTGAGTGCTCTGCTTTATGGAGTGAGTCAACATCAACTTCTTCTGAGGTTTCTACACACACTCGTGAATTCGTGATGATGTGAATTTATTCATTTGTGTTGTTAAAAGAAAACGTCCATTGTTTATTTGTTATCTGCTGTGTCCATATAACTTGTTATGTCTTTTCGAAATTTTGAAAATATCGTATGTTGTCACTCAAAAAAGTTATTCGTTTTTTCTTATTATTTGAAAAGAACCTGTTTTGCTAAAGAACAAGAAAAGCTGGAAGCCTAGCAAAGATTTGGAGTTTTTGTTTTAATGTTTTAAAACTTCATGGTAATGTCAATATAAGGCTCAACAAGAACTTTATCAATTGCAATTCTGCAGGTGGATATGGATATGATGGATATGGTAACTATGGTGTGACTCGACAACAAGCAAGGAGATGGATCAATGCTGCCATTAATGGAAATTTCTACACCATTAACAAGCTCATGCGAAACGGCGCCGGTCTACTTCGTTGGTTGATAAACACCGGCTACCTGGTGCGTGCAGACTACCAGCAACTCCTACGCGTTCCACATTTTGCCCGACTCGCATCCCAGGTCTTTGGAATGCTTGGTCCTTTCAACATGCGCATCACTTTACCGGGCAGGAGCCCCGTGCAACCTACACCAATCCAACCTACCATACCCCGTCCCGCTCCGACAATTATTCCCATTCCAAGAATTATACCCACTCCACAGCCAACTCCAGGTGAGCAAAGCTAATGAATGTGCGCAGAAACAAAAAGAGGAAAATGTCCTGGTTAAACATTACGTTTCAAATGCCTTGTTTGTCAGATTTTATGTGATGAAGGGCTTAATGCCCCTTTCTGAGAAGTGACAAATTGATATTTTCGTGTAACATGGAGGCACCGCAAATATTTACGGTGCGCAAGAGGAAAACCTATACCTGAAAAAGCATCTCTCACTTGAAGAAATACTTGAGGATGGCAATTATAAATTGTAGAATGTAGTGGCGTATTTTTTGTTTTTTCATGGCAAGAATTACTGCAAAAATCTTTTTTGGTGTTTCTTTGTTGATCTCTCTTTCTTTGTAATGTCGTATCAGCCCTTGAGAATTGGGTTAGTGTGATACATGAAACATAAACTCTAAGGTTTTATGCAGCAAGTGGTCGGCTAGCATCTAAAGTTAACGCTATTGTCCAGTTAGCGGTAGCATTGTAGCGTACACTTTTTCGACAAGACAAAATCAGTGTTGAAACTACATAGAAACGTGCTGCTCATACAGGCGCTCAACATACTATGGACAACCAGGCCCGCAGCCAGGTTTTCAGTTTTGTGGGGCAAAATACATTTTTAGGGGGGCAAGATTTTTGTTTTTGTTATATGTTGAAAACAACATTTTCTAGGCACAACAAAATTTGGGGAGAAATGCCCCCGGTAACTACGGTCCTGGGTTGCGGTACAAAATGTTGAAAACCATTGGTCTCTAGAACTACTGTCCAGGGATCGCACAGACTAAAGCAACGTCAAAGCAAAAAGGGGTGCGAGTGAGAGTAAGACCGAAGTGAAACAAATTTTTCTACGACAATACAACGTTGCATTGTTGTTGGTTGCAACTATAATGTGTTGAGAATATACCGAACAGGACAGGGCTACACAATCATCGGAAATCACTGCAGCGTCTGTTCAGTTAGAAAATATCTTTAAATATTTCAAGCTCTTTATAATGCGTCGATTTGTTGCTAGAACATGATTCATATTTTCGTCATCATGGGTTTGAAGTTATATTATCAGAATGTTATCGTTATAAACTGTAGGTGGAGTCCGCTGATACATGCTACATAATCAAAACTTGTAAGCAATATCAGTTGAAATAGTTCTTCAGACCCGTGACTAGCTTGGTTTTAGTGGTACGTCCCAGATCAGCAGAAATCGTGCGTCCAAGGAAATATTGCTCTCATATCAAACGGTGCTTTTGCGACTCTGTGCTCCCCAGAAAAAGACGACCATTTTTAGCCATTCATAGCAACCGATGTCCCGTAAGCACTTTCTTCCACAGTTGCGGAACAATGTCCAAAATCTAATCTGAGCTGAAAACTTCAATACAACCGTAAGATAAATATTTACTGCATAAAAGGCTATCCATTACCTTGAAGTTTCAAAAAATTAGAGGGGCATTGCTCTCCACAATTCTACATCTCGAAAATTGCAAAATACAAACGTACCTACCAGCAAGGTTAAGCAATGTTACAACCCAACAAAATTCTCAAACAGTTCCAAAAAATCAACACAACTATCTCAGTGTGTCTTTTCTACCAGAAACATAATTTTCAACAATTTGTCCAAATCAAGTGTGTCAACACGTTCTTTGTGAACATGTAAAATCATCAATTCCTTTAATAGCCATGGTTGTACGAAGACCGATACCGCCCCTCTCCAACTTCTGGTTCACTCGTTGAAACGTGCGTGTAGCTTGTTGCTATGTAATTATCTTATATAAAAAAAAGCTACCATGCTAAGATTATAAAATAGATTAATCGTTGTACTGGCAAACAAAAAATTAACGTGCGTATTTTCATCCTCCTGGGTGCGGATGTGATGAACAGCTTATCCCCCCTCGCATGCCCTGATTGTACGCAAGTAAGTTTTTACGTGCTTTGGTCCTGAGAAAGACCTCTCTGATATGGCATTCGCGGCCAGTAAAATAGACCCAAAACTTTCCAGGCAGCGGAAAATACAATACTCTCACTCTCAGGAGACTGACAAAATTTTTACGGCATCGTGAATAGTGAAATTAGTAGCGAACTCGCTGCCAACATCTATTCAACATCCATGCATGAACGATGGATACAACTGCAGTGGGCGGTGAATTGGTGGAGTACAGCAAGGAGCAGTTATTTTGGGCTTTCCAATTTCTATCAGCAGCTGTGTGGGCACGTTTTTTAAAACGGAAACGTATTGTTGAGTCAGAAAACAGGTTCGTCCACGGCTGTACCGGACGAATAGCTTGCGCCGGCCTTGTTTTTGTTAGATTGCACACCAAACATTTTAGCCGTGAAGTTGGAATTATTTTGTTTGAGAGAGATTTACCGTTTATTTTAGATAGATGAATATTTCTGGCTAGTTTTGATTCATACTCAGTGGCGTAACTGACGGGGGCCAGAAAGGCGAATCGACCTCCCGACAAGTTAAACGAAAAAACGGCCACCGATTGGGTTATATAATATAATTGCCCTATAACGTTACTTCAAAAAAACGGAGAAAAAGGGTCGTTATAAGCGAACTGACGTAATAGCCAGAGATTTTATAGGCGAGTTCTATTGTATTTCGGTTGAGTGTTCTTTTGGTTTTCAGTAGGTTGTTTTTTTGCGTTTTTCGGGGTATTTTCCGGTGATTTAGGGTTTTAGTACAGCAATCCACATCCGGTTCACCATCATTTCTCAAGTTATTTTCTGAATGTTGACTGGTGGGCCCCTACGGCGGCCAAATGGACCCTTTCCAGCTAAGTTCCCAACCTGTATCAAACCTTCAGTTACGTCAATCTTTAGACTTTGAATTTAATCAAACGCTGCAGCACATTCGGGCCCGTTGCGACGGAGAGCATTCGGGTTCCGCACAAACTCTTTGCAACATTTCTATACACAGCATGATAATAATTAATTAATCATTGCATCATTGAATTCTATACTCCCGTTACTAATCTCTATATCCGTTGGCGCAACATTACCGCTATCATCACAGCGACATTTGGAGTGTATTTTGGATCTCAACCGCACAACGGCGTTTAGCCATCTGGTTTCCAACAAGCCCGTAGCCAGGTTTCATGGTTTGAGGGGGAAAATAGACATTTAAGGAGCAAGACCTTTGTTTCTATTATATGTTTTTAAAACAATATCTTCTAGGCACAAAATTTGGGGGGCTAAAAAAATTGGGGTAGGCATTGCCTCTTAATGCCCCCCCCGTGGCTACGGGCCTGTTGACAACAGTCTTGTTTCTTGTACGCAGGCTTTCCACAAAATTTACGAGAAATTGTTGAAATCCAACATAACAAACCGTGTAAAAAGTGAAAAACACTTGCTAAAATATTACAGTACTTCAAAACAAGGTCAATGCGCCGTATGATCAAAATGATATTCACTCTACATAAGATCACAATAATTTTACAAATCAATATTTCTACAAAGCTCTAATAGAAAGATTTATTATGATATAGTTAGCAGATAATGGTTCAGTAAGCGCTTTGTGCTTAGCTGCTTTTTCACTATGACGAAAACGTTTTTAGATCGTTGTCAGTGGTATCCGTGGGGAGGATGGAGTCGTTGCCAGGGTGACTGCGGTGCAGGAGTGCAAACTCGAATACGAAGGTGTAAAGGTTGTGCCCCTGGGGCTGGTGCGTGTCAAGGCAATTCCCAACTAAGCAGGTATTAAAATTTTCAGATGTTTTGAAAAGACTATTCTATAAGCATAAAGTAAACTATCGTTCTGCACTCAATGTTTTATGAGGTTACATGTATGTTTTTTTGTTGATCCAGGCCTTGTGCCAATAACGTCGGTCAGATCTGCGGTTACTGGAGTGAATGGTCAATGTGGAGTGTCTGCAGCACTTCTTGCGGTCCAGGCGTTCGGACAAGGGTGCGTACATGTATAGGAGGACAGATTGGCCAAGCAGGTGGGTGAAGAGACTCGTGGCGTCGGTAGAAAACACTTATATATATCATTTTCCTTGATTTTGTCGTCAGATTTCTTCATGTTGCTAAACGAAGAAAAGCTGTAACAAATCGTGTTTGTATTTACATGAAGAAGCAAAGCTCCCGAAAGAATGTTGTCTTACATGCGCAAGCTTCACCAGCTGAAAATAAAATATTTTCTCGTTTTCGCGTTTTCATCAAATACGTGACGATATTTCCCGTCTTCTTGTCAAAAGTCCATTTATAAGAATTTATACACAACAGGTTGCACCGAGACATCATCAGAATCTGTGCCATGCAACAATGGAACCAACAACTTCGGAAGTTACTTGCCATGGGGTCTGTGGAGTGCATGCAGCGCCTCATGTGGAACAGGCTCACGCACAAGAACTCAGGTAAGGTGTTGCAATTTCATATTTCCAGTG
>JGI24022J15233_10006860_pt1 | contig 12441 bp, 7 predicted proteins | sample Ectturendosymbi2_FD_15233 | JGI IMG/M metagenome (IMG submission 15233)
CACTCACCTTCTCGATGAGTTGCTAATGATCAAGTTAGAGGAAGGATTTATATGGGAGATGCTCAACGTGCTGTCGAAAAGCATGACACCCTTCACGCTTTCCTGTTCCGGGTCGCTGTAGGCGATGAACGTGTCTTTGACAAAGCACCACCTGCAAAAGCATGTACGGTGAAGCGATCGTTGCGCCGACCTGTCCATCTGCACCGCCAGTCACGGATTGCCAGACGCGCACTAGATGTCACTCTGCGCGCACTACTGTCAACAACGGAGTAATCTGCAACACTCCGTCGAGCTACTGCACATGAGAAGACGCAGGTGCAAAACGCGCGATATAACCTCAAAATTTTTCATCGCGAGCTTACTTGTTTCGCCAACAATTTCCAAAACCGAATTCCGGTTCAGAATAATTAATAAATAAATAATTCAAAACTTAATTCAGGGTAACGCTTCGGTGGTTGTAAAAAAACAAAGGGAAACCAGCTACACCGTAGGTGGGATGCTACAGCACATAGAGATACCTTTTAATCGAACGCAAAGAAATGTTTTGCCATTTAACAGTTCAGCAGATATTTGCTTTCGTCGCGTCATTGAAAACCCACTGCAAAAAAACAAAGTTCCGCGCGACCCGACCTATGCGTTGGCGTAACCTGATCGTCGCCTGTGTTACCCAGGTTGATGTGCGATCCGTGGTCATTCGAGCAAAGCTTCCTTTTGCTCGACATCGAGTGGCTACTGTATAACTAACCTGATCAAAAGCGTTCTTGGACAGATAACACTGGCACGATAGACAATGGTTGTGAAAATGCGAAAAGGAAAGGACGTTAGTCAACTTCAGTGTGTGCGTAACGCCCGAGACGATAAGCTTCGGCCGTTCTATTCGAGTGCCTGACGGGGGGTACTGACTAGCAACGAAAAAGCACAAGCGTACTGAGTTATGCCATCAGCAGCAGCCGAATTGTTAGGACCGGGCGTTCAATCATCGAATTGGGATCCTACCCATGTTGGAAAAAATGGCGTTTTCTTCCGTTTCCCTCGAAATCTGGAGAATCATTTATTCAAACAACGTAACCGAGCTTAGCTGGGAAGTCACTAAGCAGAACGCACGGAGAGCTGCACCGGTGCCACCGTATCTGGCCAAATTCCACAGTGCGTGGTTTGGGCTGCGTAAATATCGGCGGCATACCTCTCATTCCAGGACGCGAACAGTTCACACGAGTCGCAACATCGTCCGCACATCCTTAGGTTGATTTTGTGACCTCCCGAACGCTTTTTCACAAGTCCTTCCCTGCAGACAATAAGTAACACTCAGGTGTCAACAAAACTGAAATTTGAGTGCTGCACATGACTGAAATCTTGTCGGAAAATGTGAAAAAGATTCTGAACTAAGCATGGATATGCCGCACACGCTTTCGTAATCCGCTTTCCACCCTACAAATCGATAACTGTCTGTACGATGCCAGCAAGTGGATAAAAATTAGCACGTCTGCATGCTTCACAAATTGATCAACCCTTTATTATGGACCTTGCGGTGAGGGCATGGTACTGTACAACTTTCGACAGCATGTTCTTTCTACTGACGAACTTGTTTAACAACTTTTGTTGAATAAAAACGGCAATTTTCTGACATTTTTAGGGTAAGCAGTTCCTACTGGGAACGTGACCTTGAAAGTTTGTTAGACAGCAATAGTTTTTCTGCTTTTAAATTTAATATGCACAAATAGGTATGTTCTTTCATATTGCTTAAGAATATTCCGACACTCAAACTGCACCGTCACCCAAAACGCAGATTACCGCAAAAGTTTCTGCTTGAAATCCGTGACCGATTCTTTCTTCACGAGAAAAATGAAAAACCACTGACAACATGACATGGAAATGCAGGGTTTAGAAAGGTAACACAGCCTTGGCATCCGAAGGCCGATCGATGATACGGGCCACACACATTATATTTCGTTCTGCCGGTCTTCGAAACAGACTAATGGATTCAAACTCTTTTTAGGTATCAACCCGATCAGCAACCTCATCAATGCTGTGGCCCTTTCCCTTAAAATCGAACTGTGATTGTACGATATTTCACAAAACTTCAAGATTTTGCGATCTCGGGCTTGTTGTACATGTCCATTTGACTGGGACCAGCGCCGGACATGCCATTACAGATTCGTACACCAGATAGATCAAAATTATTTTCCAAACAGGCAACCACATTTTCAATCTCACATTCCGCTTAGTAGAAGGACATGCTCGAACCTAGAGCGTAAGCAGACGGATCAAAAATGGAAACAAAACAACAGCGACGCGAACACAAACAGCAAAGGAGAACGCTCGAAGGAGATGGATCAGCATTAATAAGCGAGATGTGGATCACGATCGGAACAGGACTTTTCGGTCTGGGGACATTTCGGTCACGACATTTTTGTACATACAAAACTGATTATATTTGTTTATTTGAATGATTATACAGGCAGGCGAAATGACAGGGTAGCTGGTGTTATACCAATTTTTTTTGAGGAGTCATGATTGCGATTAAATATGAATTGCAATTATGTGTTTGGAGTATTTGTATCCAATTGAAAATGTCTATCATTTCATTTGCTTGCTGATGATAACGAAAATCATACGTTGATGCTTATTAACTGTTGGATCTTGAATCCTGTTTGTAATTTTTGTAAATAAAACCTTTCGTTGATTTAAGTGCGTTTGCATCAAAAAGTGAACATGTAAGATCTCTGCAAGATTTCATAGTCTGACCGAAATGTCTCGAGACCGAAACGACCAGACCGAAAAGTCGCGTACCCATCACGACAGCACAACCAAGACGCATCTTCAGTTTCCTTTCAACTGCCTCACAATACGAAATCCGAATAATGCTGTGGATTGCACGAAAACCCTTAACTTTTCCGTCAAGCAGGGTTGCTGGGTCAAGTCCGGTGTGAATTTTATTTGAAAATAAATAAGATTTTAGCTAATAAACTCGGTTAAAATGGGTAAAACCAAATGATCTATACCACGGTTGGTATGTTGCGCGTTTGTTGTTTACACTCATCTAAGCGTGAATGCATTGAACGGGTGCTACGTATTAATGTTACAAAATACTTCTAATCTGGAGTTTATTGATATCCACCCATATACAGCATTGGTAAATGGTAAGGCTACGCATATGAGTTTGTTTTGCGCATGCATCCATCACAAACCGTTACTCCAAATTACAGCTGGTTGTTGGTTAAAATAATAGGTCAGGTGTGTCAACAATCAATTGAAATGCTAGCCATATGAAGTCTGTATTGTGATTGCATATTATAATTTACGCGTGATGCATTAAACCGGCAGAGCAGGCGTTGCAGCAAATGGAGGCGAGGCACATGATTATGAAGCTACTGTGCCATATCTTGATTGAGTTGCTTGTTTTTCTTTGCAAGTTGTATTTTTGTTTATGACTTGGTTTCAAAATAACCGTTGACAGTGACTGATGGGAGAGGTAAACCACTCTCAGTTGCTCATCTGTCACAGATATTTTCAAGTTATAAACAAAGCCAGGACTTGTGCAGTCAACGACCCCATACCTACATATTACGTAAGCATCCGGTTTCATACCTTCAAAACGAAAAGTTGGAATTGACAAACTTGCAGGAAAAACACAAGCTGGTGGCGTTTTCTTGTTTATAGAGTTTTTGTGCAACAGATGTCACACTTGGATCATTTTTTCAATTTATAAGCATTATTAGTGAGCATTGGTGTCGTAATTCTATGTGCATTTATTATTATTTCGTTTTTTTACAAATATGGTTTCAAATCGTCTTTTTCAACTATCAGCTAATGCCAAAACGTAATTGTAACACATTGTGCAGTGTGCATTACAAAGCAAGGCGAGTATAGCGTACACTAGGCCATAGGCAATACTCAGACAAAACATAAGCATCAGAAACATCTTTGGTCTCAACATTGTTTAAAATTGCAATTATAACTAAATTTGATAACTCGGTCATGAACAAAGCAATTATAGCTTGGTAAACAGCATTGACTGGAACAAAGAGAACGGTAGAACCAACCCAAGAAAAAAAAGTTCTATAAAATATATAAATTTACTCATTTTTTATTTAAAAATGATACCTATCGATCATATTATTTTAGTAGAATTTTTTCAGATTTTTTTGTGTGAAAAATAACAGCTCACAGGCGGACAAGCTGCCGACTACCCGTGGGCGCTAAAGCGAAAAACATCCACACAGAACAGAAAAGGAACACATGTTTGGTTTCAAGCAAGATCGCAAGGTTTAAAAGTACATATGAATCAAGTTGCAATTCCACTTCCAAAAAGATCATGGAAAGTTTGCGCCCAGTGTAAAGTCAGCTTCATTTGAAAAGCGTCGGCGCCCGTTAGGCGATAAGCGAGTGAAAAATAACTGCAGGACTTCTTGCAATGGCGCACTTCCTGTTCTTGGATGCAATACTAAGCTTTCAACATTTTATCAATTGTGAAATTATTATGACAAGAAAATAGTCAAATTACTTTTATCACGCAGAAGCGTCGGCTGTACGAAAAAAAATGAAAATTCTAAATAAAATGAAACACAACATGCCACAGAAGTCCGCACAGAAAGGTTTTCGCTAACCGCAAATCTGATAACTGGAAACAATGCGGAATCATCGCATTCTTTCACACATTTTAGGGATTCCTCAAAACACAACGCAAATAGCAACCGCTGCATGATTTGAAAGAAACACAGCGGCCTAGGAATTCCAATAAAATTTAAAACGTTTCTTTCAAAAAAACGAATGATTGTGTTACTGAAAAACTGGTTCTTGTTGCGAACAATATAGCCACAAATATCGAATACATTATTTTACTCAACGTTTCAGCTTCGTCATAAACGGTGATTTTGGCTTATGACTAAGCTGAAACGTTGAATAAAATAATGCATTCGATATTTGTGGTTATATTGTTCGCAATAAGAATCTGCAGCAACTCCATGCATTGCTTTCCAAAAACTGGTTGTCATTAAAGCACAAAATTATTTGCGTGTCCACTGCGCAAAGACATGAAAACACAAGCAATACAGCCCGTTAACGACACAATGCTGATATTACGGACGAACCTCACAATAGGGCATGTTTTGGCACTGCATCACGAAACGTAACCGAAAAATAGGCAGTTATTTGGAGAGTTTGCTACTCTACAGTTGTACTTCTCAAAATAGCGCGCACGCAGCCTGACCAGCGCAACTTACTTCCCTTTCGTGCCGAGGTCTTGTACGAACGAGAATCGACTGACTTCCAAAAACTTTTTCTGCGAATACAGTCATGAGCGTACGTGAGAAACACCCATACGAAAACGGTTCACTGCGTCGATTTCTACGTAAAACACTTTCTTGAGTATTGAGTCAAATGGGCGAAGTGTTTACTGTAGCTTGGAGGACATGGGCTTAAGCAACGACGCCGTCTGTAACGAACAACTCATTCACAAGAGACAATACATTAATTCCCAAACTTCAACAGCTGTCGACAAATCCAATACAGAATCTTTACAAAGAAAGTGTGTTACTTAAGCCATGTTTAGTCGTTATTACATGCAGGCAACCCATCACAGCTGTTGTATTAGGTCAGCAGAAAACGACAACTGCATTCAAAAAACACCAGCTCCCCAGAAAAATGTATTCTAAAAGCATAAAACAGGAAGTATCTTGAACTAAGTTTGGCAATGCCGAGGTTAAGTTCTACATTGCAACTGAAAGTCGTATCGATCAGATCTCGCTCAAGTCGTTTGCAGTTCGTGCATCCATGCAGTTAAAGCATCACTGACTAGTTTGATGCGGTGATAACAAACCAAAATGATAATCAAGAGGTTTTAGAAATGAGACAAACTTCAACTGAAAAATATAACATGAAGGAAAAATCAAGGAAGCAGACAGGAGTTGCAGCCCTGCGTTGCTGCATGACTTTTGAGCGAAAAACAAAATCTGGAAAGCAGGTAATTGCTCACCGTTGCAAAGTTGTTCCTGTACAGCCTGCTCTCCAATAGTGCATTTAAATATAGCGTCAGTTGTTCCTGCAAAAAGATGCTTGAGATGATTTTTTCATAAAATGCAAAAACGCGGCAGCTATATAGTGGTTAGCAACATTTGCATCGGCAAAATTTATAATAGGCACAAGTTTTTGTGACAAAACTATTACGCGTTGTTGCTGTAAAGTTCGACTTCAAACTATCGCCCGGTTTCTTTTCACAGACTACCACTGAAAATCTTTGCGCAACGAAGCCCTTTGTGAAACTTTACTCAGATGGCAACGACACAAATCAAACACCGCTTTGCACAAGCCACAGGCGGTTTCACAAAATTCCAACAGGCCAAGCTTTTCAAAAAGACTTTACTAAGCGACTGCAATTCAAAAAGCGGTATACAATTTCTTAATATAGATAGCACGTAGCTACTTAGGTGTGTGAATGATGGTGAAACCGAATCCTACGCCGTGCTTGGTGTTTCTGAGTAACTCATCTAGGTACACATGTAACCTGAGTATTACGCCGCCAACAGACACAGAACAAACCAAAACGAGTGGCATGATGTTATCAACACCTGCAGGCAATGGGTAGTAACGATAACATATGCAATAACGACAAGCTGCAAACGCAAAACGACAGCATTCTTTAAATAGACGCCTCCCTGTGTGATCTCCCTCAGGCTAACAGCAAATCTAAAAAATAGGTTTGAATTTTGTGGATCAAAATTTCGAATATCACTGCAAGACTCTTGTTCAGTCTGAAGCCGCTAAACAGCTTTAGAGAGACCTCCATTTTAAAGCTAACGTGTCCAGGCACATTCGTAAACGAAGCACAACAGTCCGGCAACAAAACGAAATCCGTTAAAATCTTCATTTTACTGCTCGAAACAATCATAAAACTAACTGAAGTAATCAGAAAAGCGAGTATGATTCCACATGCAAGTGAAACGCACTTTGATTCGTTACACGAAGCACTCCGCATGGGCAAGAATTCATTGACGCATGTAACAATTGCTGACTACACAACATAACCTGAGTGTACCTTGCGTTTATCCATTGCGTCGGTTGACATCCATAGCTCTGGACGCTTCGGAAATTTGGGGATCTTTGCCTCTGCTTTCGAAACCCCTCTCGTTGTTTGGCGTCTTTGCTTAAGTCTGTGACACAACCCAGTTGCTAAAACTCACTCACCAATGGATCGTAAAACATATACTGCAAATGCAGCAACAAACAAAAAGCAGTATGGCGTGATACAACGCAGGATATACACGCATAGATAAAAAGTTTTTTTAAAGATCTGAAATTTCGTTGCCGAACGTCATTCAAATTACTCAGTTAAATGTATGGAGACGACAAGCACCGTTTTCTCTAGAGCCGCTGTCATGTCATCGCCAACTTGTCATTCCAGTAATGCAGCACACATTGCAAGTTGTGCACCTGTTCCTCTAACAGTCCAATCACGCATTGCAAACTTAGACTCAAACGAGAAATTTTAGACCAAAAACCCTAAATGTTACGAAACTAATAGCAGGTTTGCATGAGCTGTATGTCGCATTTAAAATGGAACACAAAACACATAAGCCTAGAACATTTCTGAACAAACCGTGTATTTAGTAGCAAAAACAACTTTATTAAGAACAGGTGATGACAATGCATTCAGAACAAGTACGGCAATCCCTGCCACAACTACCAAATTCTAGGAAGCTAAATATAACCGGGAAAAGTACGAGAAGTAGCTAACAAAAACAAGCTTGAAACGCAGCACACTGATATGGCAAACTCAGTCGTTTCAATTTTTTCGAAAGAGATTAAACTTTTACAAATACCGTGTACAGAACTGCCAATTCATACGATATCTAAAACACTTAATGGCCTGTTCCTGATGATGGGCTTGAACGTGTATAACTTGACGGTGAAAGTCCTGGTTGTATAAGTTTTCCTTGCGCGCAGTTTATCAAGTTATTCGCTTTGACAAAAATGTTTGCGCCAGTCGGCGATACATTTTGAAACCCAGCTAGTAGTGTATATCCAATCGTTTCACACTGGCAATGAAATAAAAATACACACACAGAAGAGCATAGTACAAAATCAAATTAATATCTCCATTGTTATAACATCCAAGAATATTATCCCATTCCCAGGTGTTAATATGCTGTTGTGTCTGGGCTAATTAACGAACTCTGCTAATTTTAGAAAACAAGTGGTTTACCAGCCAAGAGGTGGACCAGGGTTGACAATATCACTATGCACATGCACTAAAAAATTTATTACAAGCAAGCATCGTTTTTCAAGCAAACTTTTCTTAATTAGTCGTTTCTGTCGCAAAACCTTGCGGGAGAACAAATTTTACTGTTTGATTTTGTTTTCCTAGGTAGCCAACAAAGTCGCATGTCTGAAAGATGTCCTGCTTGCCAGAGAGGATTCAACCGAAGCCTTTCTGATCGAAACGCGCTGTTTCAAATCACTTGACGACTATGAACAGCTTCCGATTTCACACAACGTCCCACCCACCTTTTTGTTGGAATCGGCAACCTCATTAAAGTTCTGTACTCCCAGAGCTTTTCGTGCAGTTCTGCGAAATGGTTGTAGCGTCGATGGATTGTCCACGTGAATTGGCCATGGGTAACTTCAAGAGTATATCTGCATTCACCTCATCATTATGAAAGTCCGAATAGCAAGGCACCGTGCACGAACAAAACCATTGTCTACACATTCAATATATTCACTCACGTAAAAACGTCTTTAACTACTCTTTGAGATAGACCATGGAGTTAATAAGATGTTTTGATTTTGAAAAAAACTAATTCTGGAAGCTAAAATGAACTTGTGAATTTATAGTAACGCAGCATCAAAAGATTGAGATTCAATTTGTGTGGTGCATTACTGCTGCTTAGAAAATGGGAGAAGTGTATTACTATACTGTAAAAGGGAAAGTTATGTTTTCAAATTCTTGGATGCTACAAACGAGCGAACACATATTAGAAAATATTTCGTCATCACAATAGAAAACGGCCAGAACCGCAGCTATTACACTAATCCATTTGCACAATGTTTAGACATCGACTGATCCCGACTTGTTGCAGAATTTATTACCAGAGTATAGAAATTTGTTGATGGACAAATCAAATAGCTCTTTCAGTTTTGTTTGCATGCTCTTGGTCAGAATCTCCTTTATGACTGCTTACATGTCCGTTCAAACAATTAGGTCAACCCATCTAAACCAGTTATGTTCAACCCAAATAGCATACTGATGTTGCAATCTTGATCAGAGCCGCACATTGAATGACATATTACTGAGGGCCGCACATTGAATGGCTTACTTTGACCTTAGCAAATTGATACACTGAAGGTGTTTGAATTCCAACTGCAATGCTAACAGACGTGATATAAAGTGGCACTGAGGACCACCTGCATCAAAAATGTCGAGTTCAAGATTATCAAAACAGGGACAGGTTGTCAGTAAGTACGATACTTTTACTACAGTGAAAACCTAAACTGGACCGCACAAAACCCTCGACTAGGTCGCATACTGAGCAGCCGCAGGCAGTGGATTGGACATAGCTGAGCTAAACAATGCAAAGTTTTTAGAATACAATGTTGTGTATGTAAGACTTAACTTGACTCCTACATACCATCACAGTAACTGAAAAGATTCCATGACAATGAGATAAAAGTATATTGTCAAGTAGAACCTCAAACAATTTGATAACAACCAATAAATAACTACATTCAATAAATCGGAATGTTAGCGAGTTTGCCACAAAAAAATGTGACGTTAATTAGAATTTCTTAGTGTATGGTATCTAACGCAATACGGTCTTAAAACACAAGTCAAAGAATTCACAAAAAACTGAAGCTCATGTTTACACTGAAGAGAATATATGGCCGCAGAACATGGTGAAAAGCAGGGTGACTGCTATCTCGGCAAAGCACTTTGAGCATGCACAAATAATTATTGTTAAACTTTCTACAATTTGATCACAGAGCATCATGTTCAAAAATTAACAAAACTATTGATGTGAATTTTTTTAAGTTTATCATTATTATTAGTATGAAAAATGTCAATAAGCTATCAACCACAAAAAACATGGGCAAGAATTTCTGCTTCTCTATGATAAAAGCACTGATAAAACTAAATCTACCACAAGAAGCAAAAAAGTTGCAACATCTGTACATGTTAGGATGGAGTGGATTTCGATACGTAGAATCTCGTTTCACATCCAAAACTTTTATGGTCACTGCTGTCTTAGCCAAAAATGATGATGCCATTCCAACAATCAGACGACTTGGACTGCTGTATATTGACATATATGGTATCCGAGGCTTATAACCTGCATGCACATAACAATACAGTAAACCACAAGACACTACCACACAAATCTTGGAGTTATTACGTAAGTAGAAACTACTGACCAACTTTTCAATGTTTCTGGTAATGCAACAGCACATACTGTTCAAAATGGATATAAGCAAAATACAAACAATCAACCTGGGTAAAAAGCTGCTGTATTGTCAACCTCCTCTTCTCCGGGTGAAGGAAGTGGTAAAACTTCATAATGTTCTCCACCCTCTGACATGACAGTAACCATACGAACCACTTGTCGATGTTGTGCTGTGTCATCCACCTAATGTCAGTTAAAAATATAACAGTGCAAGAGAATGTTTCCACGATTCTCCATGGTTAGTATCATAAAATTCAATCATGGTTCAGAAAAAAAGTCATCTTTTGGTAAAAATATCACTGCACTTATCAAATAATGGTAATTAAGTATAAAATACCCAACAGGATATTTCAAAATGTACTAGCATGGTTAATTTTGATTATACAAAATTCTGCGCACAAAACATTTTTATTTCTTGTTGAGCATTTGTTTATGAACATGCCACACGGCCACTGCTAAAACTGAAAAAAAATTTTTTAATAGTGGCATCAACTTTCTTGTAAGCAATTATTAGCAAAACAAACCCTTTGAACTACAGATAGGCAACAGCTGCAAAGTCGATCCATGAATTGTCCTTACTTATAAAACAGTATATTTCACTAGAAAAGAGCAAATCAGAATAAAGTAAACGATGTTAAAACCTTTGGTGGGATTTTTGAGAGTTATGCTATGATTAACAGAAGTACACTGAAAAAAAAGTCTACTGATATTAATAAAAGCGTAACCACTTGATAGGTAGTCTCATAGTGATGTCATTGCATGTGGTGCTAACAATGCCAGCGAAATATCAGCCATAAAACACTAGTGCTTATTATTGAGCCCAAACATTGCACATGTTCATACCTTTTATAAGATGTTGATAACTTTGCAAGAGATTTTGTTACTCCCAAGTTAACAAATGAACACCAACTATGCTATCACTCTATTAATATGCATAATATGAAATAACAGGTTGTAGTTTATGGTTGTAAAAATCAGGCAAAAGTATATCTGAAAAATTAGTCTTTAATTTCATCTTTAATGAAAAATTGACAAGTAAGTCTATAACTAAACTAAGGATGTGACCATCAATCAAGATTTTCATATGCAAAGGAAGACAGAATGATCCAGAAACAAAAAAATGGGCAAGAAGCAGAAATAATTTGATAGAATGTTTCATAGCTGAAATTTTGTTCCAGGAATTTGACTTTCAAGTATAGGATGTGGACCACAAGCATTTTGTGCAAGATATTTTGGTCTCTGTGTGCAAATCTTTTCTACCATGATGTTTCACCAACACATTTGGATCAGGGATGGAAAAACTTTGACTCATAGACCACAGTGGATCCTAAAATTAGACAGCATGTTAAATCACAAGAAGATGGATGAATTTTATATGTAAATGAACAAGTACAAATGAGATGTAAATGCCATCATAAACGATTTTGTTCTATAACAGATAACAAACATGATGATGTCAAGCTTATTGCATAAAATTTAATCTGTAAATGCAGTTACTTTGAAACACGGCAAAAGCCACTCTCTAGTTTAACACTTATAGAGCCAGTCTACGATATATTTTTTTTTCGACTGCAGACTAGAAGACTTGCCACATCTTTTGACGCTTCGACCAGGTCCATAACCCGTACAGGAGCGGAGATATTCCTGCGCAAAGCCACGTGCGTTTAGGCGTTTTTTTTTCCGAAAATCCCTGAAAGCAGCCGGACACCAAAGTGTTAAGAGTTCACCGTATTTATGCCAGTTTCCAAAACAATTGAAGCCCAAACAAGTGCTTCACTTATTAAATTTGCTATTTGTCTTAACAGTTAAAAGCACTAGTGTTTCTGTGTGCTTTAGAGGAATCAGTCAACTACCATCTGCTTTCGTCCTTTTGCAATGATTCAAACTTGCACATATCTCTATTCAAATATGTACTTTCCACGATGGGTGTAAGCAAGGAATCGATCAGCAAATTTTTATTAGGAAATCGATTTCACGTAAAATTACGCATCCTCAGTCCTGAAAATTG
>JGI24022J15233_10006861_pt1 | contig 12440 bp, 6 predicted proteins | sample Ectturendosymbi2_FD_15233 | JGI IMG/M metagenome (IMG submission 15233)
TCTGGGAGAACACAACACGCAAAGAACTTCAACCCCTTGAGTTAACAAGCAAGGTAACTACAGAATTTGCCTATAACGGCACCTCTAGGGGATTGCATAAAAAATGTTATTGCCGAATTGACATTATAAGCGAATTTGAAATGCGTATAAACGATGCCATCGAGACCAAGCAAAATGTAACGGTATGGGCGAATTGAAGTTACAGAGGAGGCCGTTATAAACGAATTCAGCCGTATAGAACAGATTTACAAGAGGTTTCAGGCCCCATTTGGATTAAACTAAAATGTTAGTTTCAGGGCAAATTGTTATTTTCAGGGCAAATTGCTATTTTCAGGGCAAATTTTTTTCCGCTCCCCCCGGTAAAATGCATTCCCGTACGCCTATGTAACTATACTCGTATATACAGTATAGTAGGCTGAGTGTGACGAAATATGTAGGCAGGATACCTAAGCATTATTTCGACAAAAATTCTAGACTAGAGCTCTAGCCTACAGCATGCGTGACAACTCACGTCTCAACTAGATTTGTAGAGTAGTTGTTTCAAGTTTAAACAAAAAATGTAAGTGTCCAGTATGTTGTCACACGTTTCTGCCAGTTAGCTGATAATGGCAAGTGTAATGTGCATGCTTAAAATGACTGAAAAGTAACAGGTTGTGGTTAGAAAAATCATCGGGTACACTACACTGTAACTGATTAAGGCATGGATGTGTAAGGTCATTAAGTGAATAAATAATGTCTCTCTGTCTGCTTGTGTTAACTTAGTTTAACTTTAGTACGGTGGAACCCACGGTTAGGCCCACGGTATTAAGCCCACGGTTAGGCTTAATAAGCTCAAAATTGTCCGGTCCGGAATCACACCATTTATTCCTGTAATAAAAAAACGCTTTTTAACCCAAAACGTCGCTTCATAAGCCCAATTTTCCACCACATTTGCTTAATATTGGGTGAAAAAGCGTCGCAACTCGCACTTCTTTGTCTTGCTTTCGACGGTTTCGCACTTTACGCTGCTGAGCTAGTTCATAATTCAACTGTTTCGTCATAGATGTTTATTTGTGCCGTAGACGATATGCAAGACAACTGTTGTCATGTAGAATTTATTTTAAAAGTAGCGAAGAGATGTGCAGACGTAGCCTTGTCTGAGAAACTTGAGATTTTAGTACTGCCAGCATGCAGTTAACATGCTGCCGCTGAACAACGCAAAATCTCTCGTGGCTGCCTACGAAATATCCTGCGCAACAAAATGAAACAAGGCTTCGTTGAATGCAAGTGACATCGCTAGAACTTCTCCACAACATGCACTGGGTGAGTAAAGTTTAAATTACATGATCTCAGTTCTGGGAAATTTTGTAAATGTATGAATTAAAGCTGTTTGCATTGTTTTTTTCCACATTAAAACTGCTATGAATTTGTGTTGAGTTGCACGCTGTGCAACTGTATTAATTGTGTTGATGCTATGTCAGGTTTATACAAATACAGACATTTTTAAACAGGCATTTTCAGTGATTCAAGTATCTGTGGCTTGGAGTTTTATGGAAAAGCTATCCTGAATTTCTTGAAACAGCTCGTTTTCTGAAGCTTGTCAGCAATATTTGGAAAATGTCAGTGAAAACTCGATCCTACCAAACGTGTGTATGTGGTTCCAGTGGATAGTTTTTTGAACAGTCGAATGTTGATAATCACGTTTTCTTATCCTAAACGACATATGATAGTGGACATTACGACATTAATTCTGGTAATGACCATTTACAAGATATGTCCGCTGGGTAAACTTCTGTATTTTTACCATTTCTTGCTTCAGTTAAGTACTTATACTAACTAATTTTTTACAGCAATTCGAAAAAGAGATGAAATGCGTGCTCCGCCGGACGTATGTGATATGGAGCATGTTGGCTTGCAGTACTTGCAAAAGGCAAGAGACGTCCTTGTGAAATGGAAGATGACTGGTACTAGTGATCTCACTCGTGAAACTTTCACAGCGTGCATGCAAAGCATTGATGCAGTTTACGATCTTGCCATACATCTGCAACAAATGCATGAGTTTTCTTGTGTTCTTACAAGGAAGTTTCTGTCAGAGCCAATTGAAGGTCGGATTGGCTGGTACCGGGAAGTGCATGGAGTTAACTTTTATATATTGATTCGTCAAGTTCTACAGCCAGATGAAAAAATTCGCTGCTTGAGCTTACTGCAAGAGCAAGCGTTGGTGTCAGCTTCCAACTTGATGGCTCTTGACAGTTTGCCCCCCTGAAACCTACGAAAGTAACTTTATTCACGATGATTTCGTACAATTCAGAAAACAACATTTGCGATTAAAGGCAACCTTGTCGTCCATTGTTTTGTCACAGCAGTGTTGTGAAATGTACTTCATCTCTCTTACAGTAGCGAAGCCGTTGTGAGACTTTACTACCACACATTGCCGAAATCGCTCCCCCCTAAAATTACTGGTCGGATCCCCACCTGGTTCGGAAAGTGATGCAAGTGTAATCTTTTTCGTAAGCGGGTACATCGATCGCAGCATTTCCCACCGTAGGAAATGTCCACATTGTAAAGAGTTGCTTGTTGAAGTTTGATGTTCCAGAACTTCACGCATGTGTGCCGAAAAAGCACGCCCAACTTTTAGAAATTGCTAATCGTGGTGGCCTTTCTGCACCAACACAGCTTTGTTTCGCGAGAACCGCGATTGTCGTGCAACTACATACACTTCACTTGCATAGAATGAGCATGTTAAAAAATTTTTCTTAACCCCTTGTCTAACCAACGTTCTGCCTTCACAACTGCTGTCTGTGAGGTTGCCACAAATTGTTTGCGTGTAACTTTATTGCAACAACAGTGCCCTGTTGGTCATTTCATCTTTAAACTAATTACGCAAACAACCGTTTGCTTTGCAAAAAATGATTTAAAACGTTTAAATGGTGCAATAGATGCACCCGAGACATTATCTTGTAAACGAAAGGTGAGATAGTCAACTGCACGTGTTTCTAGCAAGAATTAAAGTGTATCTATTTTAAGTTTCATCCTAGATGTCACCTGTACAATCGCTTTGCATGCCTTAATCAAAGCGAACGTTTTTAATTGGATACGCACACATATCCCTAAGTTTATTTTTGCAAAAAGAGCGTTGAGTGCGCTGTGAAACTATTTTATACAATCCCTGCACTTCAACTTCACTTCGTTGAACAGTGTTATAATATTGTTTGCGAGTTCGTGACGACACAAGTTTTCTTACCCAGTGTTGTCATCTTTTTTCTACTTTGAACTGGAATCTGATTTTCACGTGTCTGTCTGTGTTATGTCCCTGTAATTGTTGTTGCTTAGTATTGCAGCGATAATGTTACGAGCATTTGAAACGCCAACCTCTGTGGAATATTCAAGTGTTGTCATCTTTTTTCTTCGTTGAACCTGAATCCGAATTTCATTTGCCTGTTCCCTGCTTTTTTGTCGCTTGTGCTTTGATGCTGTGTCCATGGACTTAGCCGCTTTGGGAATAAAACAAGAGATTATATTATATTGCTTGTATAGTTAGTCGAGTTCTTCTGTTTGAATGTTGCTCCATTGGATAGACATTCAGCTTTAACTAGGTTCAAAGTAATGTTTGGCATGTTGTTACGTTAGCTGGGACAATGTTTACAAGCGTGAACGCTATCAAGAGAACATTTCATGACTTATGGCAGAAAACCTGAAATTGTTCCCTTTACACGCAGCCCTCTTGGACCGCCGCTTGCCATAATTCGTAAATAATGGAAAATAGGGTAATTCATTCGATTTTAGCCGACGGACTAAGCGGAAATTCCCCTGCAAAAACGGTAGAAGCAAAATCAAAAAAGAAAAAATTTGCCCCCCCACTCCCAATATGGCTCATTTGGGCCCCCTGTTGTGACCCTGAATGAATGATGGGCGCTCACTGGGAGTTTTGCAATCCCTGCACGCCTGCTGAATCCCTAAAGTCAGAGGACCTGACATTTATGACAAGTTGCAGTTACCCTTCATTTGTCCACCCTGTTTTGAAGCCTCCTATCCCCGAGTTCCAGATATCCCTGTGATACCCGTATGACGAAATTGACGACTGATGACTTTACTGTTTAATAAACCAAAAAAATGGTATATTTGGGCTTTATTCTGAATAGAATGTTGTCCATGAAAAAAAATGTCAGATTGAAATGCACGCGTTCATCTCACTTATACTGTCTAAAGCAGGGTTTCTCAACCTGTGGGCCAAGGAAGAATTCTTGACGGGCCACGACCTGGTGTTATTGAAATTGAGTACGTTTTGCAAGATTAACCTTTTAATCGAAAGTACGTAAGTAGCTGCAAAGCTCTTGAACTACAAACATCATAATACTCTCGCTTTCGTCATTATGTGTCAGAAATTATTGCGAAATGGAAATTTACGCGTAGCCTACCACATTGTGCACATGATGCAGTTACTGAAGGCATTTTGAGGCAGGCGGGCGGCTCTTGTTGCCAAGAACACAAAATCTAGAAGAAAGCTTAATGTGGAAGATGACTTGATCTGTGCGTTATCGTGTATTGAGTCTCGAATATTTATGGTTTGTAACAACTAACAGGCTCAGCCTTCGCATTGGTTGCAGCGCACGTTGTGTTTTTGAGTTTTTAGTTTTTACTATTTTTGCTCTGTGCACGTGCGACAGTTCTCGAATTGGAGAAGTTGTACAGTCGGCGGGCCACGTTTGTTTAATTATTGGGCCACCTGCATGAAAAGGTTGAGAACCCCTGGTCCAAACCAAACACTCACTGCGAAAGCATGTGTTTGCTGGGGAGCAATAAGAATGGGTTAATGGGTTTACAACTCATAACGGGTGAAGTAAGCCACGCCAAGCTTGATACTTTTATTTAAATTCCGCTCCAGTTTTGATTTACACGAAAATCATCGAAAGGTTGAAGAAAATAGCGCGGCTTTGCAATATAGGCTTTCTTATGCACATGTATAAAATGTTTTGATGTCTTTATTTTCATGCTGAGGACCCATAGGTTCGCAGCTGTAATCTTTTAAAGCTAGCCTTTGAAAAAATCGTGACATTCGTAACATAGATTAGGCGGTGACAACACCACGGTGACGATCGATGGAAGCAACTGTAACATCATACGTAAAAATGAATCTGAAATCATCTGCACCACCAACTCTCATCGAGGATCTCTTCAAACAGAGGTTAGTAGAGTTTAAAGTAGCGATGATCTGGTTATATTTGCAGGTGAGCATCTCGCAATTGTTTAAATATGATTGTGCAAAAGTTTGCATGCAGAGCTGCATGATATTTATATTTGATTGCCCTTTGATAAAAATTTGCGTTGAAAAACTTGTTGCTTGCATATGCGTGGCGTTGGTAATTATGTTTTAAGCAAAGCGATGCCCTCCGCAGGTGAAGGTTCACGCTGGTTCCTGCGGAATCTCCCCGACGGAAAAGAACGCCAGCTTCTATTACATCGACAGGTGGTCATCAAACTTTACCTGGGGAAGAGGACCGATCCCTCAAGAGGGAGAGTTCATCATCATTCCAAAGGTACTAGTGAAAATTTTAAAGACAAATAAATCAGTGCAATCTCTCACATACGTTCTTAGCTATATGAAGATGCTCATTTTAGGTGCCCGATCTTTTTTCATTCAGTATTAGCAAAAACGTGTTACGTTATGTCAAAACGAAGTCTGGCACAACTGAAAACCAGCGACCAGGAGACAATTGTTTGATTTTTCATTCAAGAGTCATCAGAAGCAAACCTGATAAGAAAGGGTTGGGAACCTGCGAGCAAAAAATGTGACCCGCTTGTGCATTTAGCATGGCCCTTATCAGAATTTTCCCTATCCAGGTTAAAGTGCAACATAGCATCAAAAGGAAGCTCCAGGTTAAACAGCTGCTAAGATGGTAGGTCAGAGCAGTCTCTTTTCCTCGTAGTAAGACAAAGGTAGGGTTTTGGGATAAAAATGATTGTTTTTTTGCAGCGACACCCAACAGCTATAGTTCACATTTCACGCGACTCGTGATAGTTCAAAGCTCCCCTATTCGTGTGTTGAGGCGTTCGACTTCACTTTATCGAGAAACATTTGCAAAAATTGTGATTTTAACGGAAACTTCTGGAAGGTGTAGGCGTACTATTTAACGAAATTAGGAATATTGTGCCTGCGAAAACATTTTATACAATGCCTGCGAAAAATAAACAAGAAAACAAGAGGAATATCTGGGAACGCACCTCTTGGAAAAGTCCATTTACTGGAGACGATCCAGACATTTGCATCGTGTTTGCTTTTGTTGAATGGCGCTTAATACAGAAGCAATTTGGACCATGTTCTTTAAAACCAGTCCACGATAACCGGTGCAAATCTTTTTGCGTGAAATCCTGGTGTCAAGCAAAATTTGTGACTTGGGAAGCATCTGACTTCATGCCATGTGCTCATGCGCAGAGTAGTATTCTACACATCAAATACGCTGAGAAAACTGATAATTAGGGTTTAGGGTTTGGTGTTTAGGTAAGTGTGTCGGTGTAAGGTTTGGGTTGGGGTTAGAAAAAAAATTAGACGAAGTCCAATATTTTTCAGTGGTTATAGTTATTCTCTTACTATAGCTTGTTGTGGGTATCTGATATTCAACTAAAGGCTTTCAATTTATACAACACACATCAAACAAGTAATCGCCAAACTTTTTCCTTAACAGTGAGAAGCAAAATAACTGACAAAAAATAATTAATCAGAAATTTTGCAGAGGTCGGAAATTTCGTTTGACAAGGGAAGCTGAAACTTGTTGGCTGTAAAACCATTCTCTTCTGGTGGCTTGACCGTGCCTGCAACGCATTTTGCTTCAGTAAACCATAAAACCGCGTTCTGTGTATTAAAATTTATACACAGAGGAAGAGACTTTTATTTAGTGCTATAAACTCTTCTCTTTACAATATGAGTTGCTTCGTCCTTGGGAGGTCTGCCGCCTAAATGATCCCTGTTCCTTCGCAGTCTGCCACGTCCTCATGCATTTTATATACCTACGTACTTGGAAGTCATCGCAGCAATACATCCATCATAATCGTGTTGGCGTCATTCATTAGTATGCCCTTAAGCGTGTGTTTCATTAGAGTAAATGTATTCGCGCCACCCAGTTTATACTTTACTGCCACAGTTACGTGTGTATCCTCGTGTTCTTTCATCTATTTGTGTGTTCCTTGTCAGTTGCTGCGGTTCACACTTAAGTCTAGCGCGTTGCGTGTGAGGGTTAAGACGTTACGCAGTGTAATACACGCTGCTGTTCTGTCGTCAAAATTTTCAAAAGCTTTGAAATGCCTTTACAAGCGATGGTACTTTTCTGATTGCTGGCAGATTTTCAGTTTTATCCTGACGATAGTACACTAGTATTTTTCTAATTTGCTGCTGAAGATACTACAGTAGAAAAAGAAAGATTGTGGACAACTTTAGTCACTGTGCAAAACAACACTGCAATGGACACGGGCCATACTTTGGAGTGCAAGGGAAAATGGTCAATTTTTTTGTTTTAGTTTTGAACAAAAAAATGCAGTTCTCTGCCCAATTTTGGTTCAAAACAACAATGTTACTGCATTATTAGTTTTTCTCGTTTGTAAAGCTTTTCTCCTGTAGGGTCATACTGTTCTTCTCGACACTCAAACACCAATTCTGAAAATGCTGTTGATCGATGGAGGGAAAGTTATTTTCAAGGACTCTAAAGATGAAACAATGATCTTGCACGCCGAGAATGTACTCATTACCAACGGTGGAGTTCTGGAGGTAAGTTGAAACGCACAGAAATTTAATATGTTGCAAACCTTTATTTGACCCTTGTTTCTTTAGTCCAGAGTCTCCAAACTCTTTTATCCGAGGTCCACATAATCAATTACACTACAGTCCGAGGGCCGGACATCGTACGTAATGTGATTGTTTTAGATATGTATGTTATATTCTACCACATCAAGTTTTTCGTAAATACATTATTTAGTCATTATTGACAAAATGTCTTCCCGGGCCGGATGGAGTGGTTGTGCGGGCCATAGTCTGGAGACCCCTGATTTAACCAAACGCGCTGCGTGTCTGTTCGGCATTAGATTGCATTCCTTTATTTTGATAATTTCTCCACTCAGTCGACGTCGCTCCGTTTCTGTGGTGGTATTGTTTGTAAACTGGCATCCTGAAACTGTGTAAAACGTTGGATTGTTTTATTCCTGGTACTTTGTGATCCACTGTAATGGAGCGCAGGTGCAAAACGAAGTATCAAACGGTATTACAACGGAGACTGATCGGAAAAGTTGACTGCGCCAAAAAACGCGAATGCTTTTCTAAAAAAAAACTTTTGAAAGTCAATAGAAAATGTGTCTGACAACGTCTGTGCGCTTGAATGCCGCGAGTAGAACCTGATGAATAATGAGAACAACCATAATACCTCAAAGATTTCGCCACGATTTTTGCACAGCTGAACAGCAGGATCCATACAAGTGTCGCGAAGCTGGAGATGTGCTAAAAATATTGGTATTTGCAAGTAATGCAAAATATTGGTATTTGCAAGTAATGCAAAATATTGGTATTTGCAAAGTTGAAGATATTTGCAAGTAACAGATAGGTTTGAAGTTCAGGGGCAGCGCTGCGTTTTTTGTATCGCAAGTGGCTTCACATAATTAATAGATTCTACCAAACCTCAATTTGCATGTGAAGATAGAAAATCATTTTGCCCCCTAAAAGTCCTATCAGGAGTCGATTGTTGCAACCTCACGGGGATTTGGCATTATTCAAAACGTCGTGGTTGCGCCCTATCGTAAAACCTTTTAATCTTTGGGGATGTGAGCTGCAGAAGTCAATGTTTTCGTTGTACTACAAGCATCTTTGTCACATTTTTCAAGCCATTTTTTCATTAAAATTATACATTAATTTTTTGGGACATGAGTGTATATTTTGTCAATGTATATTTCCATAAATCACATCAGTATGTATAATTCTCATATCACATTTCTATCGTTGAAAGAAGGAAGGGCGCTTGCTAAAAACGGTAAAGACAATTTGCGTTATGCATTGCAAGCTTAAATGTTCGTAGCGTAAGATGTTAGTATGGAATGTGTGAGATTACAAACTTTTGCAGACACCTGACATTATATTCATTATACAAAAAGTTACAGAACAACACTGGATTTCAGAAAAGGGTGTGCCAATGAATATACTTTTTCCTAATTTTAAGGAGTTTTTGATGACCGTCACAAAAAAATGTTCTAGATCGATCTGATTAAAAAATGATTCAGCACAGTTTTGTAAAAGCGTTCAGCAAAGCGCAACATAGAACATTGATGTTCCTTGCGTTGCGTAGATTGGTACTGAAGAACGACCATACGCTGGAAAGGCAATCATTGAAATGCATGGTCACCTCCGCTCACCTGAGCTGCCCATATACGGGGCAAAGACACTCGGTTTGAGGAACGGAACGTTGGATTTGCACGGACGTCACATTCCGTACACGTGGACAAAACTTTCTGAGACAGCCGAAATAGGTTCAACTCAGGTAAGCTTGTGATTTGATTTGAGGATTCATGAAACATACGGAAGTTCTTGCTTGCCGAACGAAATTAATGCAACAATATAGAAAAAGTTATTGACGACCTTGCAATGTTGTACCGAGTTAAAAGATGCCATGGACACTGGTAAATTCCCAAGTTGGAAACAACGCGATGGCATGCTCCTTTTACGATACAGCAAAGAATTAAATGCGCAATGACAGATTGCTTCTTTCGTACAGCAGTGAGTTAAAAACGCATTGATATATTGTTTTCCAGATCAAGCTCCAGCATTCGGTGAACTGGCTACGTGGTGATCTCATTGTGATCGCGTCAACAGGACTACGTCATTCGCAGAGAGAAAACGAACTCCTCGCCATCGCTGCGGTATCAGAAGGTCAGTTAAGGTCAAATGTGTTCGTTCTGTTTTATTCGTGACGCTCTTTTCCGTTCAGTAACAGCTACTTACTGCAGTTGGAGTGTTTTATTTTTCAATAAGGTATGATGTGCAGGCAAAAAAACAGGACAAAAATTTTATTTGAATTGTGCTTACTTTTCATTAAGAAAACGTGTTTTGTGGATGTCGTTAAGCGATTATACACGCGCTATCTGTGAAAGCACTAAATGAAATGTCTTCCCCTTGAAGGAGGTAAATGTCGTGCGTGTGTTCAAACCAAAAAATGTGGAAATGAGATAAAAGTAAAACGAATATCGTAGCAACGGAAAAGGCGCAGCAGAACTTAAAGCAGGGTTTTTCAAAATTTTCGCTGCATCGGAACCTTCCGCAAGTGTTTGCATTGCTCATGGACCCTACGCAATGCTTCGATTGTCGATCCTACTTTCTGTAATAAACCAGATGGGTAGAAATGTCGCATCTATGTTTTGGCGGAACCCTTGTCAGTCACTAGCGGAACCCTGAGGTTCCGCAGAGCCCAGGTTGAAAAACACTGACCTATAGTATGAAGCAGCAGGTACTAAACACTGGCAATTTTTCTGAACACTTTTTCATCAGAAAAAATGAAGTCTGCTGCAAGTCGAGCAAATAGTTTATCAATTTCTTAAAGATACTGTTCGGTAAAAAAATGCCGAAACGCGAATTACGAAATTAGAAAGATACTTAGCGCATAAAATAGTCTCTCGTACTTCGGCTGACTCCAGACCAGTGTTTTTCAATCTTTTTCTGCTCATGGGCCACTTAACTAAGAAAAATAACGGTATTGGCCTAAAGCTGATAATCTCATGACACTTCTATAACTTTAACTTAACATTAGCTGCTTCGCTACAACAATTGCAGTGATATGCCCTTGCAATTCTCGTAAATACAGTTTCAGCTAGCATTGTTAAGTTGGAATTAAGTTTCTTGCTATTTGTCTATCGTGTTCGGTCATAATGACCTCGTTTTACAAGTCTTACAATACTTTCATTTTTATTTATGCCAACCTCTGTGGCCTACTGGAAAAAACTTCAAGGCCTACCACTGGGCCATGGCCAACCGGTTGAAAACCACTGCTCCAGAGCAATCGAGGCTAGCTGTGTACGGTTACGTTTTGCTTTTCTAAGATGCAGTTTTTTTTCAACCGCTTCCGTTTAACAAATTTTTACAGACCGCCGTACTTTGACACTGAACGGTACACTGAAGTATAAGCATCTCGGTACAGAAGAAAATTTTGGAGCGAAAACAGTCCAGTTTCGGGGTAATTAAACGACTTTCTTCGACATTACGCTTGATTTCCTTCGACGTTACGCTTCCTTTGCTTTAAGCAGTACAGTTTATGTGAACAAGTCCCATCCTAAAAACCTCATGCGCTTCCAGGTTTTTCAACGATAGCTGATATAACTGTTTATTACGCTTCGACATCTTTCGTCAAAACCTGACGTGATATTTCAATTTTCGGCAATTGCTGACATGACTGTCGTTTTTGTCTCTAGCTGAGGTTGGTCTTCTGTCACGAAACATCGTCTTCCGAGGGTCGAACGACCAACTGTGGCACGACGACATACCAGCATGCGCTGACGGATTTGATACAGGAATGTTTGCTACGCAAACATGCTTCCAGGTAAGCAACTTCCATGATGCTCGTAGAAAAAGCTGTACTACAGTTTGGCATATTGCTTAGGTAAGCCTTTTTTAAGCTACTTCTTCGCTACATTGTTGTAGGCCCTGAATAAAGCAGCCCTAAGGTTTGTTGTTTGAAGGTTATATGAACGAGCTGCCTCGTTTTTTTCTGTTGAATTCCCCACTTTTAAAATATATTTTTTAATATTTTGCCTCTTTGTTAATTATCCAGCCAGCTTTACTGACTGACAGAGTTACAGCTGTAAATCAGAGATACCCAAGGACTTCACCTCGAGCTTAACCAAGATTGATAAATGTTTCCCACGATATTCGTACTTTGCAAGGACTGTTGGCCGAAATGTACGTGGCTGCAGGTGACAGGTTTCACTTGAGTGACAGTTGCAGGTGTCACGTTTTGCTTGATGTGCCAGCTGCAGGTGACACATTATGCTTGAAAAGTAACTGTGAATGCTACACGGCAACAGCAATTTTTGAAACGAGGTCTTTAACAACATTTCCTATGCCTGCGGCAGGCTTCTTTCGAAGCGTTCGTCTTTTTTCTTTTTCAGGGACGCTTTGGTGAAGAAATCGGTTCCGATCAGTTCGGAGGGTCCATCATGATCCACGCCAAGGATTCTACTTCAAATGCAGCTACAGCGCGTATCGAATACGTGGAGGTGAACTACGCTGGTCAAGCTTTCAGACTTGGAAGGTTAGTCTATTGAAAAGTATGGTGCACTTAGCGTGTCTTCGTTGTCTTGCACAAAACTTTGTTTGAGGTCTTTATCAGAAATTATTGACCTGGAAATTCTAATTGTCTTCAGAGCAAAACCTTTTCAATAAGAATTGTGTCAGCAGAGCGAAATAATTTGCTGACTCGAATGAAAAACAACCTAACATG
>JGI24022J15233_10006865_pt1 | contig 12436 bp, 7 predicted proteins | sample Ectturendosymbi2_FD_15233 | JGI IMG/M metagenome (IMG submission 15233)
ACCAAAGCAAACTTACACTTTCTATCGAAGCTGCTTGTGTATAGTGCCGGCGCGGGGCCCAGTGTTTTTCAAGTTGCTTTGAGAGACAAAAACAAAACAGTTCTCACATTTTTCCAACGGTCTCTCCAAATACAGTATAAACTCGCTTTACTACAACCATCACAGTACACCAAAACCTTGCTTTACCATCATCTCGGTATTCCAATGAAACAGTTGCGCTCTCTGAAAATGTCTTTGTGGTCAGCAAGGTCAAACCTAAGGAAAACTCTTGATTTTTCAATAGTTACTACTACATGTCTTCTGAAGGGAACGTTTAGTTCGTAATTGCAAATATGTGCTGCTTAGTGTATCAATAGCGTTGTTCATTTTCGCTCTAGCAAAGATTTGATGAGGCAACCATCTGAGATTATTTGCGAAACGTTTGAAATACACCTAGTTTTAATTATGAATGACTATTTCAGGTGCGCAAAAACAACGGTTCCTTAAAAAGTAACAGAAAATTACTAACAGTTAAGTCATTTGCAAAGTAACAGAAGTGACAATTTAGTTCAAGTGAAGTAAGCCTCATGATGTTCTTGTGGTGAAAATTGCATCATGAAATACCGCCGAAACAAGGGTTATGTCATCAATGTCACAGATTGCTGTCGTAATTTCTGAGATATAGCCTATCAAATTGAAATTTGCAAAAAGTCTGAAACGTGGAACAACTTTCGTTGAAGTTTGTGGCTACTACACTACGTGTTTGTTTTGAAAATTTGAAAAGGAGTTTTAAACTTATTGGGAGATCTACAATCATTACATACATTACTTCAGTATTTATAGAGAAAATAATTTTTACCTTCTCCGGGATATTCAAAACCTGCGGTAATCAGCGGTTTTCACTCTTTTAATCGGTGCTCTATTAAGTGGTTTTTCACTGTAACCATTTTCCACGTGTGAAGTATATAGTGGTAGGCAGGTGTTTTGTTTTTGGCTTTAAAAAGTCGATATAGAGCTATTTATTAAAGAATACATTTTGTTTGTAACTAAGCTAAATATTATGAGTCAAAGACCAAGAGACACAGGGCGAAAATATCAAGTGGAAGTCAAAAGAGGCATAAAGCTAAGGCAAAAATAGACCGAAGCAGAAAAAAGAAATGTGCTTTGGACAAGTATTTAACCACTGAGGATATACCCTCAATGCCACACCACATTCAAGATGGCGACAACGTAGGCAACCAACCTGGTCATGTTACACCAGATAGTCAAAGTGGAAGTTTATGTACCAGAAGTGATACAAGTTTGTTCTTTTTGCTACTCATGTTGTTACGTAGCATTTGCCACCAGGTTTCAAATCAATCGGATAAATTAGATCTTCTGGCGATTATTTAATTATTTTGACGACGTTTCGCCCACCTATTCAAGTACGCTTTCTCAGGGTTTACCCTGTCCATTGAATTCTATGCTGTAGAGGACTTGGCGTCACTTTTTCGGGCCTCGCCTTTATAACATGACCGATTTCTATCATTATGCTTTGATGCACCCCCTCAAAAATTTCTGCACAGCGCTGAGTGGGGCTCCGCAAAAGTGTTTCAAATCGGGCCCCGCACTTGCTAACGCCGGTCCTGAATGTACTACATTGATAAACGTACTTGCGCCATGTTGGGACTTTTCGGCGCCCCCCAGTGTTTCAGCGCCTGGGACATTGTGTTCCCCTTTCCCCCTCGTTACTCCCCTGATCTGATACAGAAACAGAATACTGGAGCGTAATGTGGAAGCACTTATCACCTGTAAAATTAATACTGACTTTTCCTGCTGTGATTTTCAAGAGAATATAACATCGAACAAAGACGTCTTGAAGAAAGTATTGTCTACAGAAAAGTATTGTTGGGCGAACGTGTAAATTTACAAATGCCTGAACATTGTTTTGTTTCCTAATATAATGCTTTATTTTAGTTTTTCTTGGTGTCTTATGTTGTAGCCACAGTTGCTGTGTCGCTTTGAGCCATCTGAAGAGAGATTCGAACCGACGACCCTCCGTGTCAGCAGTAAGAGTTTTCCCAACGGGACCACTTAGACTCTACCATTGCTGCTCTGAATTCAACGTTATATGTGGTGAATCACTGCACCACATTACTTCCCCCTTTCACAAGCTCAAGACGACCTTCAACGGGGGATTCCAGCCACCGACACATTGGCAGCCATTTGTTGCAGTCGCAATGCTGCGTCGATCCGACGACCCTCCGCGTAACATAACAGCAATAGAGTTTCTTTACTCGACTAGGGGTTACATGTGGCGAATCAACACGCCACCCTTAACTATAGGAATCCACAACAGCTACATACTCCAAGTAAGGTATAAACCACCAGTGGTGTAGAAGGGGGGAGTGCAAGCGCACGCCCAAACGTTTTGATTTGTTGAAATGAAAATCCGGGCAAAATCCCTTAAAAACTGGGCAAAATCCCTGAAAATCTGGGCAAAATAGATCCCAACGTCGTTTGACGGCAAAAATTGAACGACATTTTGTTGGCCAAGTTTGGGAAAATTTGGGCGAAAATTTTTTGAACCCCAAAATTGTGCTTGCTCCTACACATATGTGAACCACATTTATGCGATAAGGCTCGTTGTTCTGAAACTTCCCGGTTTTCAATCACAAAAATATGGTATGCCTACCAATGGTGGATGTTTCCATAGGTAGCCAAGTAGATTTTTCCAAGGTGGGGCCACAAGTGGTGAAATTTCATTTTTCTCTCTCGAAACAAAGAAAACAACCTTTTTTGGAAGAATTTAATAGGAAAATGTCTAATTTCAAAATCCGGGGAGGGCGTTTCCTCCTGCCTTCACATTCCGACTACCATGCTTCCTTCCCATTCAAAACCATTTCCATCCACCCAAGACGAAAGTCGACGCAAGCTTGCAAACATTACTGGTCCCGTAATTCGAGGTTTATATTGCCCCGTCTCCATTCAAAGTCTGATGAGAAGAGTCTTGCATGAAATCGTGGAAGGCCTAAATAGTAATAGCTAACTTAATACTTTTTCACCCATTTTGCGATCGTTAGCTTTTGCATCACGTGACACCTATCGGCATTGGTGACGAACATTTCTGGACACATCTCATGCTATTTCAGAAATGTTCATTGGGATACATTCATTAAACAAGTGCCACAAACATTAGCCTAGTCTTTAAGTGTGCTTATCAACATTACATTTTCGCGGTTGAAGTGAAGACCTCCACAAAAGTGACGTTGCGCAATTTCAAAAGAATTGATGTTTTTTGTATGATGTAATGCATTGGAAAATGGTGTTTTTAAAGCGAGATTAATTTAGAGTTCAGACCGTAGGCTTGAATTGCATGTAGAGAAGGGGTCGGGAACCTATTTTTGGCGAAGGGAGCCATGTAACCTACATGTTTTTAATTGTATTTCCGTGAGAGTCATATAACATTTTTCAACACTTAATGCAACTAACTTAGCAATAATTGTTAAGTCACAGCAGTAACCAACACCAAGCGAATCAATCGCAATTTCTTGGTGTAAGGACAGTGTGCCGAATGGCCGTTTACGATCGGCTTTGTTAAACAATTTTGTAGCTGTGTTTAGTGGAGGGGTTCTAATTGGGATCAAATTTGTAATCTTGAGTTTTGATCTCATTAGCAGCACGTAGTTTTTCTTTTTGTTTCATTTGTCGACTTGTGCGCAGGACTGAAGATGTGTAACACACGAAAGTAGTTTCCTTACGCCAATAAATTGCGATTGATTCGCTTGGTGTTGGTCACTCCTGTGACTTAACAATTATTGCTGAATGATGAGTGCAAGCTTGAATCATTGCAAGACGATGGGAGGAGAACCAGGCAGGAGATTCCTCAAACAGCCTGCTGCAAAGCTAGAGTCTGTAATTGTTGTGAAACTAACTAACGTGTATTTTGAAGTAAAATCAACAATTTTAAACAATGGTAAATGTCTTAATTTTATCTTCTTACATTCTTCTCACTGTTAATGCGACGTCTGGTTCTACATGGTGTTACTGATGGCGTTGTAGTCTGGCAGATGGAAAATATCAGAAGAAGTTTCTGTTGTAATAATCGTGTTAAGAAAATACCAAGCGAGCCAGATGCTGTCATTAAAAGATCCACATCTGGCTCGCGAGCCATAGGTTCCCGACCACTGATGTAGAGCGAATCAGTGCATGTGGATTTCTCAGAAGGTTTGACCAGGGTTGCCAAGTCTAAGCAAACCTTTCAAATAATTGCAAAATTCCGCTAGAATCGGCTAGAATTGTTTATCACAAGCTAAATTTTAAGCTAGAAACACTTTTCAGATTTTTCATGCCATTGAAAGAACAGGATCAAAAATTAACGTCCACGCATATTGAAAAAGTTGTTCAACATTGGCAAAGACATGACCATCACAATATTTGGCATTCAGTGTTGTTTTGTAGACGGTACATTCACCTTCAGAGCAGGGGTGACGAACGTATTTGCTGCCTCGGGCCAGTTTGTCAGTTACCGCTGAGTAATCGGGCCGCACAACTTTTTAGTCATAATATGAAACCTATTAGTTCAAGACTGCTGATCTCGCCTGAATGCGAAAGTTCAAGACTGCTGGTCTCGCCTGAATGCTTCGCGGGCCGCACGAAATTCCTTTGCGGGTCGCATGTTCGTCACCCCTGCTTTAGAGGAATCACTTTTCACTACTTGTATCCACTCTTTGAATTTACTTTTTTGGAGTCACTCTTGTGGAAACTTCGGTTGATAGTGTTGCTTCGCTTTCGGCATAGCAGCACTCAAAGATGCCTACATAGATGGTTACGCAACAGTAGTGCCGAAGTGGACTGCTACTGGAGTTTGTATGTTAGGCCGGAGCAGGAACCGGAGTCGGAGTAAAAGTTTTAGATTCGATCCGGAGCCGGAGTCAAGGTTAAAGTATGTCCAAGAACCAATCAAAAATTTTTAATCAGCTTTTAAAATTTCTGTAATGATGCTTGTTGTTGTCAAGCAGAATGGAATTGATGGAAACGAGTTGTCTAACCATCGTCGTCATATATCACCGTGACACTGGCTGGGAGTACCGAGCAGTTTACCACTAAGTAGTAAGCAGTGTCTATCTTGCCTCATGACGCAAAAGCTGTTTCGCAGCTCTTTTGTCGGCAGCTGTACACAATTCTTTGAAGTGGTCACATGACAAGCTCGAAACGCATGGCAAGTTTGGAACCGATGACCTGCTAAGTTCACCGAAACGTCAGCAGCGGCTCAGTCTGAGAGTGACATGTACGGACCAGTGCTGTCATAATATTAGCGCTGGCATGCCATTAATCTTCTTGTCTACAATGCGTACAGCATAGGCTAAACCTGTGGTTCTCAAACGGGAGCCACTTGGTTCACTAAGTGAGGAATTGGGGAGGAAAAGCTGTGGATGAAAAAACTTTGTTTTTTATTATTAGTTTTTTCAGCACATAAAAAGAACTGCACAGCGAGGTTGGCTAAGATGGGAATGTCTACAAAACGCAAGCACAAGCTGCTTCATTATCATCATCGTTTGAGTCAGTTCTTTCAGTCCACTGCTTGGACGCGCTAGATCTCGCGGCTAGTGTTGAGCAGCCAATCGATTTTATCATCATTCAAAACCGTCAGGTCGTGCGGTTCATGGGGAGGTCGACGGATTGGACATTGGAAGGAAACATGGTCAACGGTTTGATTTTCTGCTTCTCACTCACAATTTGCCGAAGTGGCCATACTCCGTTTGTGCAAACAGGAGCGGAAACTTCCGACACCAGTTTAAAGGCGGTTAATCGCATTGTTATTTTCGTCAGATGAACTGATAAGTTGTTGTGCATGGGGTATGAAAGGGTGTCTCGATTTGAGATACCGTGCATTCCCACTCGATGGACAGGCGAGTGTTGAGAGGAACAGATGTTCAGGCGCCATGGGACGGCGTGCTGGAGATAGTGTGGCCCATTGCGACGACGCTCAGCCGGTTAGATGCCTGCGAGGATAAGAAGGGTGTCCGCAGGTTTAGGTCGCAGGTATCCAGTCACAGTTCGTAAGGCGTCGTTGATGACAGAATCAACCAAGCAGGTGTGGGCACTACGGCACCAGACAGAAGCGCAAGGTGGCTGTTCGCAATGTTGTTGTACCAGCACCCCAGCCACAGCTAGCAAGACACCTGAAGAGTGCAATGGGTGATGTCAACTTTTTGCGAAGTGACTCAAGGTGTCGGCGGTAAATGAGTGTCTTGTCCATGTTACTCCGAGGTATGTGGGCTCGGACCGGAAGAGCAGGGTTTCATTGTTGTGGTGGACTTTCAGCTCTCGTTAAGCTTCCTTGTTGCTGAGATGGAAAGCTGCCAACACTGCTTTTGTAATACTGAGCTTTAACCTGCAGGTCCAGAGGTATTCACCTAGGGTTACCAGATCTTTGCTAAGCACCCTTTCCACTGTTTGTCAGTCTCCATAAGCATGCATGATTGCTAGGTCGTTGGCGCATGCATACGTTCTGGAGACGGTGGTTGGCAAGTCAGAAATGCAAAGTATGAAGAGAATGGGTACCAGGACGAATCCCTGTTGGACCTGGACGCCATTCTTGAGGCGTCGTAACCTACTCAGTTTGCCATTAGCGGTGGTAAGGGCGAAGGTGCGATTACCAACCAGCTCCATGATCAAGCGGACAGTGCGCCTGTCAGGTAGCAATCGCACTAACTTGCAGGTGCAGGTTGCTTTAACTGCAGTGACTGATGTTATAAAAGAGACTTCTTGGTTCATATCATCGTCTATTGTTTCTTCACAGTAGGTAGTGTGAAATTTTTGCAATTATCATTTGTGATTTTTTTGGGGAGGAATTTGCAGTGTTTAGGTTTGAAGGGAGGAATGTGAAAAAACTTTGAGAACAACTGGGCTAAACCGTAACCCTAAACACTAACATGTCTCTTTCAGTAGGTATTGTATTTGTCACATTACCACTTCAACCAATCGTACTCGGCTAAATCCAAAATAATCAAAAAACGGAAAATAGTTTTTGATTCACGAGGCAAATAAACACTCTCTTTTTGATATGAGTTGCTTGGAAAATTTCGGAGTGTTAACAGGAGTCGGAGTTGAGTGTTTCAAAATTTTTTTCTTTCATCAAGGAACAGGAGCGGAGTCGATAAATTGTGACTCTGCTCATCTTTGAACTGTAGGGAGAATTCCTAGCATACAGAGCAGTCAATAGACAAAACGTTCAAATCTGAACCTACAAAATTCAACAAAAGACAGTTAACTCGATAGATAACTTCCTACGAATATATAACTATCAAGAAAAATTTGCTGAAAAAAATTGATCAACTGAATCAAATGCCGAAATCGACTGCAATAAAGATGAATAACCGTAGAAAACATGAGCAGGAAAAGTGGGATAAGAAATTAAAGTATGTACCTACAGCCTGCCAACAAAGGTCCTATACACATGCCACAGCTCATGTTCTGTGCTCTTCTATCGTGTACACTGTGGTCTAGGGATGCTACGCCGTGACCCAGGGGCAGATCCAGGGGGAGCGATTGGGGTGATCGCTCCCCACCCCCTTAAAACCTACGACAGTAACTTTATTCACCATTATTTTGTACAATTCGGAAAAAAGCATTCGCGATATAAGGCCATTTTGCCGTCCATTACTCCGTCACAGCAGTGTTGTGAAGTGTACTTCACCTCTCTTTCAGCAGTGAACCCGTGATGAGACTTAACTACCAAACATTACTGAAATCGCCACCACCCCTAACCTTACCGGCTGGGTCCGCCCTTGCCGTGGCCCATCATAGTATCGTACTTAGCGGCTCATCCAATCATCAATCCCACATGCTGACTCGTAAGTGCTCAACTTCATCTCAGTGCTCACTGACTCATTCTCAGTGCTCACTGACTCTTCTCAGTGCTCACTGACTCATTGCTGCGCTGACTAAGTTACTAAACTGCACGAAATAATAACTATCCAATGCCCATGCAAATGCGAAACGAAAAAACTACACAACGACTCATACACAATCAGGCAATCAAACAATTAACGATTAATATGAGGTAGATCAGAATAAATCGGAACAAATTGGTCTTAAAATACTGTTTATAATTACAGCTAAAAATCCGCCAGTTCCAACTCAAATAAGCTAGATTTCAAGCTAGCCGCTACACCAATTATTTTGCAGCTAAACAGGATCAAAATCCGCTAGATCTGGCGGAAAATCCGCTAAATTGGCAACCCTGGGTTTCACCCTTGCATACCGAAGAAAATTTAACGAAATATGCAGTGTCCATAGATGCATATGTAAAGCAGGCAAAACATAGTAACAGTAATGATGAGCAGGCCCGTAACCAGCTTGAGACACCAGGTGGGGCGAAGTGTTTTCTGAGAGGGGCCCAAAATTTTTGAAATATGTCGAATAGTTTTAGACTATGTCCAAAACATTTTTCCTGGGGGGCGAAAAATTTTGCAGAGGGGGCTTCGCCCACTCTGCGCCCCCACCCCTGGTTACGGGCCCGATGATGAGACAGGTGCCGAACAAAGAAAGAGCAAGGCTCAAGATCGAAGATGGAAAATAAGACACAATTCAGTGTGTGAGTGTTTGATTCTGATGTTCAAGGTGCTCCATGAAACCTTTTATCTTTTATAAGCACTAAAGTTGATTTTCTTTCATTTCAAATTCTTTTAAGCAAATTTGAGTGGTGAAAGGGCGGCACGTTTATGGTCGGCCTAGGCGACGCGTAGTTACGCTTCCTCACGGAATCTACTGTACTGTTATGGCTTATTGGCTCCTCCACACGGCTGTGATTGAAATGTAACCATTGCCTTTATTCGTGCACACCACACAAATAACGTGTTTCGAGTTTCATATATTGATTTTTGTTGACAATGATAGCTTTTGTCCTCGAAAGAAGAACATAGTTTCTTTTGAAGCATTATTGGTCAGACCAGAGGTTCATAACCTTTCTCTGACTATGTACCCCTTCAGCATTTCCGCAGAGGAGCATGTACCCCTAAAATTTTCTTATGACAAAACGGCTGTGCAAAATAATAAAAATCCACTCAAATTTCAATCGAACTTTTAGATTTTCAGAGCTATAAAGGTAAAATCCATTTTATGTCTCAAACTTAATTTGTTGGGCTTATATGTGAATAAATATTTGTAAATAGATAATATATAAATACGTTTTTCTTTCTATTGCTAACCTTAAAGTACCCTTTCAGTTAGGAAAATGTACCCTTAGGGTACATGCACCACAGGTTGGGAACCTCTGGTTTACATTACATCTCCCCATACTGGTTTGGAAAACTGCCAAACTGTCCTGCGGTTTTCTCCAAGAGCATAGCATTCGGGGAAAAATTATTTTTTGAATGTTAAATTTCAACATGATTCGTCGGTGGATGACATTCTTGTTGTTTGCCAAAGCACTTCTGCATTTATATCAAACGAATGAAAAATCTTTAAATGATCATTCATTGGTTAAGCGCGCTTCCTTCACGAAGGTATTGTGTTACACACTTGGTCGAGCATGGTTTGTTCGAGGATGTACACCAGGGTTCACCAACACGGTGCCCGCGGGCACCAGGTCGCCCGCAAAGACTGCGTTGGTCGCCCCCGAGCCTGTTTTTAAAACTGCATTAAGATGGTGAGTATCATCACATAGATTAGCATCACTTATGATGACATAAAAGTAAATTGAGCAAATTTTTATTTCAGAAGTGTGCATCAAACTAGTAGCCCTTAGCGTTAATCGGTACCCAAGAAGTAGCTCTCAGTTACACAAAGGTTGGTGACCCCTGATGTACACTTTGCAAGCGACATGTGTTGGAAACAACATCTACTTTTTAAGTTCAGGCGTATACAAGCTCATCAGTCGCTAACATCGCATTCATATACAAATCCTAATTTCATCCAATATGCGTGAAAAGCTCTACTGATAAAGGTGCGGCAGCAAAACTTCGTTTCTGGTCTCTACTGCGCATCTATAGCATTAATGCGCAGTAACACACTGCCAAAACAGGGCATGAATAAAGTAAGAACGGAAAACAACTCACCAAACGTTCAGTTCACTGGCAGTAACGATGCTACTTGCTACTACACTACTTTTTGTGCACTCGGACAGAATACAACACCAACGTCTTCTCTACGCAGTCATGCAGAAAACGGAACCGTGAACTGCTTGTGAAAGTCCTACTACAATATGGTATGCGCAAGGCCTCCTAATGGATCTCTGGGAGGCCTTGGTATGCGCCTCCACGCGGTTACGCAACAATCAAAGAAGTCAACACTAGGCCAAGGTCTCCCTGAGAGACAGGCTTGCCGCTACATAACCCCCTGCATTGTACGCACCAAGAACATTAACACTTCAAACATCAGCAAGTTTACTATATACGTATTAAAAACGACGATCATACACAAAGAGTCGAAGAAGGTGTCAAAGAAGACACAATTCGATTGCGACTACAGTGGTACAAGAAAAGTGCACAAACCCTCTGTCGAAACTTGCCGCTCTGCAACAAATACCTAAAACTCACTGAACCGTCACGGGAAGTCAACCGTTCACTTACACTCAATCCGCTGTAAGCACATCGCATGATACAAGCAGTGCGGTCGCTGTCGTTGTAGAAGTGAAATGTTAGTCTTAAACACAGAAGCAATGACAAATACCGGTCAGCTTTTGGCTACGAGCGTCACATAATAATCGCGTCACTACGAGAAGGGATTTTTAACTTCAGCGTGTGGACAAGAAAGAAAGAAAAACAAAAAAGCCCTTTGACCCGCATTCAACAGTAAGAAAGTCGTGTGAAACTTGATTTTAGCCTTTTCACAACACGAGACACAATTTCGACGTCGGTCGTTTGACGTTACCGGTGGACCTACGCACGAACACTTGCCGCACATGACATTGTCTATCGAGATAAATCACCACTCGCACGAGCGGCCATTTACCTCTTGGAGCATGCTCGTCATACATAAGCACCACATCATCGACAGTTCCAAAGTTCTGAGACATCTGCCACTTCTCCCGACTTTGCAATTCTTTCAGATATTCGCGTTTCCAGTTAATCCATAACTGGTTGGTAAGATATATTGTACTTGTCGCCACCCCGTACGCGAAGAAGTGTCAGATGAGCTGAAGTCTCCAGTGGGAAGGTTTGGCGATGCTCTCATCAGCAGCAGATGATTTAGAATAAGCGGCTCTTCTCTGTCAGGATCTAGAACAACTGGTGTCAAAGGACAAGAACTGATGATGGATTCAACTTTCACCATGACATTTGCAATTGCAAGACCTTCGTCTGTAAGAGTTTGCTGAGGTAGCAACGCACCCAAAATTTTCTTGGTTGAACGTATCAAACCTTCCTAGACGCAACCCATGTGGCTTGCAAAGGCGGATCAAACTCCCATCTGATGTCGTGCTGGCGCAGGTGTTCCTCGATCTTGGTGAAGTTCCGCTCAAGCAGAGATTCTTTCAATTTGCGCTGAGCGCCGGCGACGTTTGATCCACTGCCGCTGAAAATTGTCTTCTGTTTGCCTCGTAGACCTGTGAAGTTTCGAAGAGCATCTCTGAAGGAGTCTGTTGTTAGTGAATGAGCAATCTCTATGTGAACAGCTCTAACAGCCAAACACGCAAACCGACAACCATCTTGTTTGACGTGGTTACTTCCTCGTTTTACACACAATGGTCGAAACATTCACCCCTGTACAGGAAATCAAAAGGGAGGATGGCCACCGGATATACATTCAGCGGACAGCTCTGACATGATCTGATGGACAATCGAAGAATTTCGTCTTTTGCACAAGATACACGATCCCAATATCTTACGATCGGTAGCAGCACTTCTTAGTGTCCAGTACCGTTGACGCAGAGACGACCAGATGTGTGACATTCCTGAATGACCGACGACTTTTTGATGTTATTCAACAATGAGTCGGGTCACATGATGTGAACTTGGCAAGATAATGGGATGTTCCACAGCGAAAAAATCCGTGCTTCAGACAATCGTAAAAGCCTGTCTACTGTGCATTCAAAAGACAAGGAGCCCTAGGCAAGAGGTAAATGACATGCACTGAAGTTTCAGCCTTACACAGGCAAAACTTCCACTAACTATAACGTGGGGTCAGCGTGACCCGTCACCTCACACTAATACTATCGTCGGGTCTGCCAGACCCAAGCTCGCTCCACTGTGCAAATACTAGAAGATTGTGGATGACCGCGATCGCACCTATTACTAGTCACACAAAAACATGAAGGTACTGAAGAGTTCAAAGCGCGCCAACTTCCGCTTCCGTAGTTTCACGTGAATGACCTCATTTGACCCGGGTCTGGCAGACCCACGATAGTATTCCAGGGCAGGTACGCGACGTTTCGGTCTGGTTGTTTCGGTCTGGGCCGTTTCCGGTCACGGGACACTTTGGTCTGGCCGTTCCGATATGGGGACATTTCGATCACGACCATAGGCGTACGAGG
>JGI24022J15233_10006869_pt1 | contig 12433 bp, 11 predicted proteins | sample Ectturendosymbi2_FD_15233 | JGI IMG/M metagenome (IMG submission 15233)
ACAGCAACGTTGAATAAAAATCGCCAGTTTGTCCACTAAGCGATGTCAATCGTGAGCAACATAATCTATGCGATTACAGGCATCCACTGTTCTCTTCGAGTAACACAATCAGTTGTTGCGCCACGTGTTTTGCCCAAATCTAAATGTTTTTGATACAATGTTACAATTCAACGGTCTTGCTGGGCTACCCTCATACTTGCAACGAAGCTGTTACATACCTAAGCACATTGGAAAACACTCTTCAAAACCGACGAAGTTGAAAATGCGATTTTTTACGGCTTAGCATTAACGCGCATAGAAAGCAAAGCTTCTTTGTATTCCAAGGGTTACACTGCTTGTAAGCAAACCTGCTGAATTGTTGCGGTTATTTTTGGTACCGAAACATCTCGTTATGTTAATTATAATGTACCAAATCATCACTGAGCATCCAGCAGTAACCTTTACAATGAATCCAATGCGCAGAACAAATTTACATTCAAATGTTGAAGTTGTCGTGCTTTTAACGTTGTGCACCAACTTTCAAGTTTTTGCGCACTTTCCATTGCAATCTTCGCCGATGAAGTTGTACTTTTGATATTTGTCTTGCAAACATTTTCCTGAAATCACTACTTTGTGTTGCAAAGGTATATTGCCAGACATTTTTGTAATTTGTGACATTCCCTAGTACTCCAATCGCAAATCAGTAATTTTCCCTACTCACTAAAAGATCTGTCGCCTGTGTGAAGTTATTTTCGTTGAAGAATTTTACACTTTCACTAAACGAGGCACCGATACCGCATTGTTTTTGTTTTCTTCTACTCATTCAACGTTCTGCTGTTCAGAAAAAATCAAATAAGGCTACTTTGCCAAACACCAAATACTTTTTCTACTGCAAAACTCCCGTTGTACGCGCAATTGCTATGTTTATTGCTTTACAAAAATTAGCACAGAATATTCCACAAAGCATTACACGTGTGTGATTGCATCTACCCTGGCCTTTACGTGCCTCTGCTGAATAAAAACGCTGGTATATCTTTAACAATATTCACAAGCCAACGTTGGGTTTGATAGGGTTAATCACAGCAACTTAATCTTCAAAACAACGAAAAATCACCATGCAAGATAGACATTTATGCTGGCCCCCTACTTTTTCCTTGGCCCCGCAATGGCCCCCCGCACTTTTTAAATTCTAGAATCGCCACTGTGCACATCACGGTCAATGTTTGGTGGAGTAAGATTTTGGTTGCTTTTTTGTGAAACACGAAGATATAACAAAATTTCGCTCCAAACGCTCCATTTGAATCGTTTCGTTAACCGATGCCAAGACCTTTCCAGACTTCATTTCGAAGCTTTTACTCTGCAAACCCGGCAGATTTACAGAAACTTACGTTGACAGTCAGTCCCCACAAAACTGGCCTCCCGACAAAAACGGCTTTTGCTCCGAGAGCGATTGCTTTCAACACGTCCGTTCCACACATGACCCCTCCATCAAGGTAGACTTCGCACCGACCGTCCACAGCTTTAACAACCTCCGGCAGAGCATCGATCTGTAAGCAGTTAGCAATAGCCCGTACATTACGTGCAAGCATAAAAAATACTTCTGGTACCTTGCAGACAGAAGCGTATACAAGTTTTCAGATAAAACCTGAAGCTGGAAAAGCTAATAGTGAGTCAAAGCTTTGATTTTCGCTTAAAGCAATCTTACTTTTTGGTTATTACCTTTAAATCCCAGAATATCACTGTAATGGCAGAAATCATCGTTTCAGTCGTAACTCACCAATCGTTTGCAACGGGTGTTTCAATGCATTTTTTACTAAAAATTGCACCCGGTTGTAATTGAAACTTCTAAGAAAAATGCAGTTTTCCTTTTTTGGTTTGGTAATTCATATCACTTTTCAGAAAGTTTCTAACATTTGGTAGCATGCTTACTTGCATGCATTTTCACCNGTTTTCAGCTTGGATACCTTGCAAGTAGTCGAACTATAAAAATATTCACTACTTGGATTGATTAGAAGGGAAACTGATTTTTGTTCTTTCGAGACCCAACTGAGTTTTAGTTATTTAAGAAATCAGTGATTTTTGACTGCTATTCTGCTGAGACTTGTCAAAATCAGCCTTCCAATTCTGTAAGCATAGTCTCTTTCAGCATGGCTCCCTGAAAAGGATTGCTTTTCTTTGAAGATTTATTGTTTTTTGCACTACCTTGAAAGCAGTTATCTTGTAGTTCGTTCACAATTTGCTATCTTTTTTCTGTCATTGTGAATTTATCTTAATGTGATCCAGTTTAATAGGCTAAGATCAAGTGTTGGCCTGGCCTAGTGGCTTAATTTTTGTGGGCTTGGTGGTCTAACCACACCAACTTAGGCGAAGACGTCTGCAACTATGAGCCTAGGCCCTAAAGGATAGGCCTACCACTTATGCAAGTAGGTTTAGTCCAGTGGTGCTCAAACCGTGGCCCGCAAGGCCCTCTGGAGTGGCCCGCGAAGCAATTTTCATTGGAAAGAAAATTTAACACTCCAATCATTTAAGATAATTTTTTAGAGAATTTTTATTGAGATTATTAATTCTTGTGGCCCGCGAAGGATTTCTGAAAGACAAATGTGGCCCACGAGCCAAAAAGTTTGAGCACCCCTGGTCTAGTCTATAGACTTATAGCCTACTTCTGTTGTAGGTTGCCCAACCTAATGTAGTTTTTGTTTGACAGTATACCCTCAACGTTCCCCCCCTTGGGCGCAAACAATGAAGGTGAAGCTAAGCGTTTTGCATGTGTCAATTAGAGCCCATACACCACATCAGCAAAAAAACTTTTGCTTGTTATACCCAAAACAGTGAAAGTTACCCAAACAAATGGCTGGAAAAGTGTTAGAACTATTTGGCCAAGGTGAAAGCATTGAAACTTAGCAAAAAGGTGAAAAGTACTTGTGTCAACGTCTCTTGTAAATTATGGGTGAATGCTGCCATCACTACCAAATTGGTGGACCCACAAAGAGGCCAGCCCGTTAAAATACCCCTAAATCAAAGTGAGGATAAAAACTTGACCATATCCTCGACATTTCACCTGAAGAAAGCTTTTTTTCTATCTTCAGTGGTTTAATGTGTACGCGTGCTGTACCTTGACATTGATAGTCCCCAAAAACAGTTTTTTTTATAAAAATAGTTTGCCGGAAAACTGTAATAACCTTTTTCTGTAAAGAACAAGTTTGTTAGGAAGGCATAAGATACATGTATGAACCTTGTCTGCAATTTTCTGATGGTTGTTACTTGTGGAACGACATTAGTGGAGCTTAAAGGAAAAAAACACCCCCACGTTTTGGACGTTTGAATCCCCTAGACGAAAAAAACTAAGGATGAGGCCAAAATTCATTCTGCAACTATACGACCGCATGTGTGACATTTCTTGCTGACAATCAGTCTTTCCTGCGAGCATTCTGCACAGCTCTTCGAAAGAAGGTCACCACATTCTTACAACTACCAAAATCGGGTTTTCCCCTGTGGTAGCTCACCGTGAGGTCATGCGCACGCAAAAATTACATCATAAAATATGCGCTCTGCTGTACCCATTCCAACAATGTTTACGATTTTGATCTAACTCCTGCGGTTCGTAAGCTATGACCAAAAATGTCGACTTGTGTTATGTTTTGAGCACCTACAGGATCCAAGGGGTTATGGCAGCATTTTCGCTACATATATTTAACGCATCTACTCGTGCAGTTTCACCAAAACCTGATAATTCGCGCCGATTAGAGTTGGAAGAGGTCAAACGCTGGCTACAAAAATGCCTGTTTCTTTATGCCGCAGAAAAAAACACGTGATACCGATCGAAGTAATACCGATCTTAGAAAAGTACAAAATAAGAAAATAAAAATGAACACAGGACGTCGAGGACAACTAAAAGCGCAACAACGCACCGTCGCTGGAACACCATCCAGCTGCCGAGCTCCATGGTTTGATACCACGATTCCATCAACACCATGTTCAACTGCTTTCCTCGCCATTTCGGCTGAACACAAAGTTCAAGGAAACAGAAACCAATACGTTCATTCAAAACAAAAGCATGCACACCGAAACGCACGAGCATTTGCAGTGTTCACCGAAATCGAATCCAAACCATTAGTCAGATGAAAATGTTAAATCAATGAAAGCAATTTCATGCACGATACACTGATGTACTTTGGAAAGGAAAACAAAGTTAATTTCTGGAAATTCGAGATCGTGCATACACGACTTATAACTTCCCTCAAAACATCAACGCTCTTCAGTTCTAAAGGACCTTGACACAACTTCTTTCGTCAAACGCAAAACTTATGTAACAAACCACTGGTACCGACCTAAATAAAATTCGTTCTGTGTCAACAGTTTACATATGATATTTAAAACAAACTATTTTCTTACCAGTGACGATCCCTTTAAGGACCAAGGGCAATTTTGTTATGCTCCTCAGCCAAGCAATGTCACGCCATTGAAGTGTTGTATCAAGGCGCATATGTGCGTGATGAGAAAGACCATGTTTTCCATCTCCTTCCAGATGAAAGTTTGCCAAGCTGCAATAATTGTAAACACGTCTGGTATTTGCCAATCAAGACATCATACGCTTTTACCGGAGCTATGTTGTAACAAATGCAGTTCAGTCCAACACAAAAGCAAACGGAACGACACGGAAGGTTTACTTTTCANTAGTACTTGCTGCGCGCCTGTGAGATACAGCATTTGCCAAGACCCTACTCAAATGTGTCTACAGTGAAGCATTTTCCGGGTAACATCTGCTTCCACCCAACCGCCACCGAGCGGAACTTAGAGCCAGAGAACCGATCCCTGAACCTTCATTTAAAAATACGCATGACAGGGTTTTCTAGTTCTTCGTATTTTAACATGAAAATTTCACAACAAACAATTATACATTTAGTGCGCTTCAAAGAAGTATTCCTGCGATTCGGGCGAATTTTAAAAGTGGTTTATTAACAAAAAGCAGCTCATTGGCATGGACACGACATTGAAACTGTGCAACAAGTTGGGCCAGATAATTCCACGTCAATCAAAACAATACACGCACTCAACTTACTGATTAATATTATTGCAGTAGCAATTACGTGGTAAGAAATCCACAAGTTTTTTTCAAAAACAGACAATGAGCAGCGTCACGTAAGTTTAATAGCTGTAGATTAGCAGCTGCGCAACTTCTGACCTCACATAGCTGGGAAATGCAAAGCTATTTCTTTGGTTGCGGTATCTTATGCCAGGTGCTTGAGTGTCCACAGTTAGAAAAATTGCTTTGTAACCAGATTGTTCAGCTCTGCGTACTATGTCTCTTGACTCTTCACGATCCTACATACATTGATAAGTCTACATGAACACCAGCTACCTGCATATTGCCATTGCTTCAATATTCTTTTAACCAAGGGAAAGTACAAATTTTGTTTTCACAAGCACCATATATTTATATATATTTTTTCAACTGTGTTCCATCAGCTACATCCTTCTGGACAATATAGGTAAAAACTGATACAACCTTTTTTAATACATTTTTCAGCTAAATAAAACATGCAAGCCAGTCAATGGACAAATACAAAAAACATACGCAATAACAAAAAAAGGGTTAAAAAACTAAAACATTTACAAACAAAAACATGTAAAAAAAACTTAGACATTTACCTTAACAAAAAAGATTTGTGTAAAATATGACAAAAGTGTAGGAAACTGTACAATTTTGAACCCTTAGCATCAATAATTTAATAAAATTTACTTGTTAATGTGTTTGCTAACAGTTCACTACAGAACAAACACACTTTATGGATGTACAGTTGCATCCACTTCACAGAGCTTGGGATGGCTTCAGCAACACTTTCAATGCTAGTAGTGGACCACATGCTCATTGTATATCCTGTCGCAAGAGATCCTGCAGCTGTAAAAACATAAAGATTGTACGGTAAAGCATCACTTAAAGTGTTACACTTCTAGCAACAAATCACAGTGTTCTCAGAAAACATGTATCCATTTTGATAAAGTAGCATTTTGTGTTATTTTCATAGGCCTGTCTCACAGACATGTAACTTTTGTGTTGTGAAGTTTCTTCTCGTACTTGTGACTCCTTGGTGGCAAAAAGTTTAGCAACACCATTTTTTGCTCCAGACATTGTGCTGGCACTTTCATAACATTGGCCACGGCACAGCTCAAGCTTGATGTTCATACTCTTGAGAACATCTTCAATAATGGCAACCAAAGATGCTGTAAAGACGTTTTCTGTGAGATACAATCCTATGAATTCTTCATGCGCAATCAAATTCTGATTTACCACCGAAACAGTGGCAAACGTATTCCTTGTTCAAGCAATCGTTGATCTCATCAATCATGACCATGAAGTATTTAGCCTTTTGTATTTTCTGAGCAATGTTCGGCAAAATATTCTGAGACATAATGCGGTGCAACTCCTTTTGTACATCATGCAATGTACACTTCAGTCGTTGTCTCTTTAACACTTTGAGAGCCACGTACGATATATTCGTACCTTGAAATCGGTCTAAAACCAGCAGTTGTCAGTTGCCTTACCAACGCCATAGCTCCTCCACCGATTGCGCTAGAGAGCTGTTCAAACCCTCAAATGGATCAGCCAGTCTTCAAGTCTGCACTCAAAAAATATTTTTTGGATGGGGGTTGCAGATTTTTTGTGAGTGACATCATAAGTGAAGTAGTTTTGGGGCCATTTTGGCTCATGTTTCCTGGCCAGGGCCCAACCACTACGCCAAAGTATTTCGCTGAAGTTTTCATTGGAAACTAGGCTCGAGTCTTTTGAGCTTTAGATCAACTTTTTAGCGTTTCTGGTTCAAAAGTTATGATCTAAAATAAACAAATTAATTAAATGTCTAATTAACTAATTAGTCAAATATTTTTATTACTTCAGATCACAACCTTTGAACCCGAAACCCCAACAGGTCATCCATAGTATCAAAAGACTCGGATTGTAGCCTAGTTTCCAATAAAAAATTCAGCGAAACACTACCAGCCAGCGATTTGGGCCCATGGCCAGGTGAAGTGGGCCAAAATGGCCTAAAAGCCCTCCACTTATGACGTCACTCACAAAAAATCCTCACCCCCTAACCAAAAATTTTTTTGAGTGCAATCTACAAGACTTGCCGAGTCTTTTGAGCTTTTGACCAGGTCTGTACCGTTTACCAGACTAGAGAAATTCCCACGCAAAGCCACGTGCGATCTAGTATCTTTTGCGCAAACCGGTTGAATTAACCTGGCTGCGAAAGTGTTAAGTACTCACAAATTGTGGAGTAGTCCTCCCCACAACGAAGCAACAGCTGAGTAAAATTGGGTCATTTTCATCACCATAGCACTTCTAATTGGCAGTCCTTGGCGAGCAAGAAATCTCACTGATAACAATATTTTAAATAAATAAGTCCTGTTTATTTGTTTATCAGTTGCAGCGTGTCTAGATAGCATATCTGCTATGTCAAACATGCTGCTAGTGCTAAGGCCACAAGAGACGCTTGATGAAACTCACAGTTCTGATGTTTGGGCAAAAGCCTACTGGCATCTTTCTGATTGGTGAAACTTTTCACTGGAAAACTTCCTTTTGCATTTGACGAAAACCAAACAACATAATACAGAATCATTCGTTGCATCATAGTGAAGCCATCTGAGTTGACTGCGTTCAGTAAACCAACAGCTTTGAGTAAGCACATGCGATTTATCGTGACATCATTCTTATGCATTGCAGCACAGACCGCAATTTGATCTCGCAATATGTCTGTGCTCTCCTATCCAGTGTCCAATATCGATGCATGATCAATAAATTTAACTTAAGTGAGCGGTGAATTGGCAGAGTACAGTAAAGCGCAGTCATTTTCGACTTAGCGATTTCTATCAGCAGTTTGTGAACAAGTTTCTTGTTGCACCAGCTTTGCAATGGAGGAATTTGAGTGAAACATTGAAGCAACAGAACATTACTCTGTCCTGCTGATAAATCATAGTATCCATGTCTACTCCTCGCTTCTGCCTCAGTGCCAGCATGAATATGCTTGTTAGTTCCTGTATCGATCTGTGTTCACAATTACTGGGCGTCCATCAGTATCCTTTAACCAGTATGTCCCAATAATGCCATTACGATCAAACGGCCAAGTGCACCAAGCAATCATTTTCTCCGCACACAGTGGGCAATACGTATGCTCATAAGGTTGAGTCTGAGCCAAAAGTGCATTTTATGCTGTTCACGTGACCAATAAGGTGGAAATTTTCCTCATCAGTCGCCACTGAAAAAAATTAAGTCCAAGAAATCAGGATGGTCTTCGATTCGCTGATGCATTGCCCAAAGGCACATATCTCAGCCTTATTTGCATTGGTCTCAAGTTGCAAAATCTGTATCTTATACAGAAACAAATGAAGATCCTGGTGTCTTATGCGCATAACTGAAGTCCTTGAAAGATCTGTCTCCTGGTACAAACATCTTGTAAGTTTCATTGGAGACTGCCCCAAACATTGTCTCACAGTCACAATGTGATTTTCTGTCCTGACTGATCGTGGCTCTCCTTGAATTTGCGCAGGAGCCACTTTATTGTGTCTGGTTGGAGTGTTTCTACCTGAAAAGTCCTTCCAAAATTATTGTTATTGTTTTGACAGCTAATTTTGACAGCAGCAGCTGATGTTTTGACAGCTGATTTCTTTTACTTGATAAGTGTTATTTATTACAAAATGAAAAATTACCAATGGAAAGATATCTTTAAGTCACTATTAAATACAATACAATGACAACGTGCACACCCCCGGAAAATTTCACTAGCTTCAACAAGTGCTAAGAATTATGAAATATTGCTGAATTAGGGTGAAAATAAAAGTCACTTTCCTTACCTATCTTACAAATTGCTTGACCATAAGAAAAAATACAGTATTTCCAAAGCATTAACTAAATAGGGTTTGGCATTTTTGCTAATCATAAAAAAATACTGCACAATTAAAAGCTGCATAATAAAACTATATAGCACAAATTCTTTACATATCATGAAATATTTCAAAAATCTCCATACAAAAAAGAGATTCAACAAAGTAGCACCACTAAAATTTTTTCCTGATGCCAAGCAAAAGCAATTGACAATTTTTTCAACGTGCATCATCATTGGTTTATTGCATATTTAATTTGCCACACACACATGAATACCACTCGCTACAACAATTGCACATATTTTTAAAAATGATTCGTATTACTGCCCCATTTCAATGCTATGTTGTATATATCAGCAGGGTTTTGAAGGTGTTTTGGGGACCCGGTTTAGGTCCCTAGAATCATAGAAATTAGGTCCCTACAGGTCCATACTAGGTACCTAACATTTTCCTTAAAAAAACGTGATATCAGATTCATAGTAGGATAATTTCTTTAAATCAGTTAAAAATGGTCATATGCTGATTAAAGCAAGTTGTACCACATTCACAACATGTAACCATTAAGCAAGCCTTACGAACCACGAGAATTTTACAAGAGTCTTAAATGGTTTTGGCCAAAAGAAGTACTGAACTTGACAGCTGGTTTACTTACAATAATTTTAAAAACTTTGAACATGCATAATTTTAAATGTTACTGGATGCTGAAACAACTGTATATGCTCATGCAGTTCATAGTTTGAACATCTTTGCCCAGATACCATATGAATCACAGAGCAAAGCTCTATAGCAGAGGTGGGAAACCTATTTACTATCAGTATCACGGGCCGCATGAATTGTGCATTAACACTGGCAGTAGAATTGCAGAGTCACACGCAAAATATCTGACTCCGACCTTTCCAAAATTTCCAACTCTGACTCCTAACTCAGACTATCCAAAATTCTCGACTCCGACTCTTTAACACAAAGGGAATGAAATTTGGCTGTTAAAATCAATGGAAATTGTGGTGAACAGCAAAAAATCTGTTTCAACAAAAGTTCCAAAAGAAATTGTACCATTTCAATAGGAATTCCCCATTTAGGAGTTCGGTGTAAAAAATGATCCAATAGGACATCTGGAGTCAGTCGGACAAAAAAATCTGATTCCAACTCCCAGTGTTGTTAGGAATCTGACTCCAACTCAACCAAAACACTTCTGACTCCTTACAACTCAGGCTCCACAACCCTGGCTGGCGGGCTGCAAAATCAATTAATTTTAACATAAAATTCTACCTTTATCTTACTATGAGGAGAGCGAATTCTCTTAACTATCTGAGTATCTGCTTACCATGGAGTTTCGTTTTGACACGATGGTATGTTCTAACATGGGTAAGGAAAATTCTGATGCGGGCCATGTTAAACGTTCAAGTGGGCTGGAGGTTCCCCACCTTTGCTTTATAAGATCAACTCTACTGTACCTCTTGCAACAGCAAGTTCTTTATCATTATGAGCCATTCTGTTCACTCCAACTGCAGCTACACACACAGGAAAAGCAAGTTTCGATCCCAGTACACTTGTAGATAAATCCACATTGGTAACATCATTTAACACCATAGGCCGAAGGCGGTATCTGAATGGTAAACAAATATCACAAACAATACTTTAAAGTATGTGAACATCTGCATTTGATGGATTTTCATTGTCAAACCCACAAAAATACACTGTTTGATTCCAAATTGCTTACCCCATCAAAGCAATGAAGTATTGGTACTGTACTTAAAATCACATCAAGGAAGTAAAGTGTAACCAATGAACATACAATGCATCACATATTCAGGAATTAAAACAAACTACCTTCTATCATACTTCACATAAGTTTTGTAGCAGATAACATTGACAGTGTTGTAAAGTGCATCTTTATTGAAAATCTCAAAATGCTCATGTTTGGTAAAACACTATAAAAGTACCTCTAAGCCACCAGACAAACTTTCTGTGAATTGGTTTCGGAGCTAGGAAGGGAAAAATTAATCACAACAAAACACATGCATGAAAGTGTGGCTCACAAAAATGCAACCTATAACTTACAGAAAAAATACAGATTGTTCTAGCCAACCATCGCAGAGGTAATAACACAAGTAAAATCATGCCAACAATTAATACATTAGCACAGGGCCAACTTGATCTGAATATAGATCATCAATCCAAAAAACAACACAATCAAGGGAGCTTAAACATAAGGGACCTCAGTGAGCTAGTCCATCTGGATAATCTACTACAGTAAATAAAAACAACTGTGGAAAATAAACAGTGAGCCAGAAAGCAACCCTCTTCTGCATTATGATGCATATCTAACCTTTTCTGTATCATTGCATGAAAATTAGCTTATGTGTGAGCTTGGCAGATTAGTTTATTGACAATGTAATATAGTAAGATTTACTATATAAAGATAGCTGGAAATTTACATTTAATGCAACAAAACTGTATCACAAAATCATCCATCTACATACTGATTCAAGTCACAGGAAAAATCCTATTGCTTATCCAAGGTTAATAATATACTACATTTGCGAATAATTACTTACCATGCACCTAGCTTTTAAAAGATAAACTCATAAGACTACCTAAAATTGAAAACAATTTGAAAAATACCTTTGGAAAGCTGCTGAATTGTCATTCAATGTCAATTCATTTGTGGCACCTCCTTTGTAGAAATCCCATATCATCTTTGGAAGTTTTTCTTGAGCACATTTTTCATAGTCATACACATTGATAAGGGAAGTCATAATTACACTATAAACAAAATAAACCATTTGAAAAATGCAACCATGAGTATGGGAAGATACAATAAATACTATAAAGCAAGCCTGCACAACATATGGCCTGCAGGCTGCATGAGGCCCACAAGAGCTTTATCAATTGTAGAAAATGTTGCAAAACGCAACTTCGAATAGTAATTGTTGTTCCAGAATTTCTTCCACACAATGAAACCTCTACATCAAAATGAAATAGACATTTGTAGCCCATGGCAAATTAATATTGATAATTTGGCCCTACAAGCTTTCTGAGTTGTGCAGGCCTGCTGTAAGCGGTTTTCAATTGATGTTTGGCTCATACACATGGTCTATACCACAATAGTTAGTCAAAATGTACAAGAACACAAACACTGAGTCATAGAACATTGTAGGCCAGATAGGGTAGGTGCTAATGCACACATGCAATACTGCAAGGAACACATGAGAATTGGAAGATACTTGATCAGTGTAATAGCCAGTTTAACTCTCATAAATGGCCAAAGCTTCATGCATAAAACACAAGGCAGTTTTTAATTATTTTCAAACACATATTTCCTGACTGACTAGATTTTGATTTCTAAATCCAAATCAAATCCATTTGACATGTAATCTTGTTGAAGATGCTACATTGGTCAATGCAAATTCTGAAATATAGATATATGATACCTAAGAAATAGGTCTTCTAGACCAGTGATTTTCAACCGGTGTTCCGCGGAAAACTAGTGTTCCGTGAAAGATCGTCAGGTGTTCGGCAGGAAATTTGATAAGTTTGACTAGTGTTCCATCGAACACCGTTCGAAAATCACTAG
>JGI24022J15233_10006872_pt1 | contig 12431 bp, 7 predicted proteins | sample Ectturendosymbi2_FD_15233 | JGI IMG/M metagenome (IMG submission 15233)
ACCCTTGGTCCTTCGCAGCCTCCAACTCCCTCATGCATTCTATACATCGATGTACTTGGAAGTCATTGCAGTTCTTCATTATAATGATCATGATAGCGTCGTTCATGCGTGTGTCTTAAAAGCTTGTATTTCATCAAAGTACAGTAAATGCATTAGCGCCATCAAGCGTATACTCTATACTACCGCAATATATGTATCCTCGTCTTCTTTCGTGTATTTGTGTATTTTTCTCTTTACTGCGATACATGTTAAAAGTCTAGCGTTTTGCGTGTGGGAGTGAAGACGTTACACAATACAACTTTTTCAATCCAGATGAGATAAATATCACTGAGGTACATACTTGTACATCAGGATTGTTTAAAGGTGCTAGAAACAACACTAAGTTGTGTTGGTCTACTGGTAAATGTCGACTTTGACGTGGAGTTTGCGCCAAAGAAAAAGCTTTTTATAGACCATCATATAAACGGTTTTATAAAGAGTTTGTATGATGAAAAAAATAAATCAGCTGTTTTATTTACTTAAACTTACCCTCAAGCGGGGCCGACGGCTCAGCCTAAAAAATAAAAAATTATGTGGAGTTGCTGCTGAAATTACAGTTAATAATTGCTAAAGAACTCGACACTGTGAATACACTACTTGGTTTATTGTGCTATCGATTTAAACCTGCAAAGAAAGCAGTTAGTCGCAACTCTAACTGCTACATTTAGCATTAGTACAACCAAACATTTTAATGTGCGAGTGGAGATTTGCACAGGTCTAATAATATCTGATTTATTTTTCCGCTGAAGTGTTTCCCAGTAAGGTGCGGTTTAATGCTCTTTCAGCTAATTTCGACAGATTTATTCTGAAGGGTCCTTAAGCTTTCCAAACCCGGGTTCTGGGGACCCTCTTCCTAAAGTTATAGGTTCGGCGGCCCCTCGTCCGCGCAACCTTCAAAGGAGGTGCATGATCAAAGGTTGTGACGAACGATTGCGTCATTACGCAAACTAACCCTAACCAAAACCCTAATTGCACCTGCTCTAATTGTGATTGTTGTTTGTGCATCGGGGTGTTAAAATAAAGGCCCTTCAGCATTACTTCATGAGACCCCAGATTTTTCACCGGGGGCTGCTTCAAGAAGTCTTTTCCTAAATCAACTACAATCAAACGGACAGCGTGAGGATTATGGAATAAAAGCCTTGGTTGTGAAGTCAACCTCGCAAATAAGACAAAAATCTTCGTCTACCCTTAATCTCGTCAAAGTCCTGTGAAGTGTCTTTTCTTTTAGTAATAGTCTACTATGCACCATTAGCTTTCAGACCAAAACATGTCTGCTAATATTAAATTTGTTCGTGTAGGGTTTTGGGTGATCTGGAATCAAATACAGTGTGATCGTCGGTTGATTACGGTTTCACAGAAATCCCTACTCCTTGAGGGGTCAACCTAGCTGTTGCAGGAGCGCAGGTTAGCATCCCAACTACGCGACCAAACGTCTTGAAGTTGCCAAACCAAAGCAAGGCGAAATAAGGCCTTCACCACTTTGTACATTAATAACTACCAATTAGTACTCTAATGATTGCCTCTTTCGATTATATTCAGATATACAACAAAATCTTCAAAACACTTGAATGTGAAGTCAGAACAACGTACCATTAAACGGTTCAGTGTAGACTAACGGTTCATGTAGATTAAAGGTGAACAAGAATGTTGAGCTTTCACATGTGCAGCAAGACACAGCAATCAACGGCGTTGATGTATGTTTGCAGGCTAACGCGCAGTGAGAATGCAAAAATCAAAAGCAATAATATATCCACTATGTAGATACATGAAAGATTCTGAAACACCCATATAGCAAGTAATGTGATGTCTTTTATAGAACGTTTCAAAAGATAACCCCACCCGACCAAGCACATTATTCTGTTAATTGATGATACCATTTTGTTTATTTTTTGTAGAAATTGAAGCTGAAACACAGGATTTTTAGAGGGTAGAAGAATCACAGTGGATTGGTCAATTGAATAAACGACTTACAGTACTCACTGAAAAAGTCTTCAAACACAAAACATAAGTCATTCATAAGAGTTCAAAGAGACTTTGGAACACGTTGTGGGTGCACAAATGTTTCAGGAAAAAAGATACTTCATTTGTGGATGAATCAGAGTTCTAAGTCGGGCTGGCCTTTTCAGGTCTGACCGAGTTTCGGACTGGGCTCAGGCCGGGTTCTGGTTTAATGTAAGTTTGTCAAAATGTTTCGAGGCGATTTTGGGCCTGCATATACTATTTTTTCGCAACAACGGACACTTTTGTCGTAAGTTACTGTTGAAGCAAGCGAGTTACATGAATCTTCAATAAAAATGATTGTTGTGAATTATTTAGTCATAATTAGTTTGCTACGCCACCAATACCCCGCACTTGCGCATGTCTTGACTCACTTGGCAACTTTCGAGCCTAAACTGGTCTTCAAAAATACATGTCTGCCCGGGTTCCAGCGGGCCTAAACTGGTGTTCAAAAGTACATGTCTGCCCGGGTTCCAGTTATTTCAGGTTCGGGCTGGGTTCGGTGTTCAAAATAAGGCCCGTTTACAACCCTTGGGTGAATTTTTTAGAGACCAAGTTTTAGAGAACAAGGAACAGTTTGTGAGCTAACATGAAACAGTGAAAATACACCAACTCATTCAAACAAGCAAAATTTAATACAGAACCCAGGCGAACATTCACCAAGTGTGTGACTCAGTCTTTCCAAGTCCAAAAACGTCATTTCGCAATATTCAAGAATTAAGAATAAGTATGGGTTCACATTAGAACCAAACTGGAGATATACCTGAGCCTGCACTTCTACAGGATCCAAATCAAACCAAAACTGACAGATCAGAAACATGGATAAACGAGTAAATGACCCAACTGTTTGCGGAAAAAATTGGAAAAAATGAAACTTTTATTTTGGTTTCCTGACGAAGTTCCCATTTGACTAAGTGGCACAATAAGCTCTAAGGACTATGTGTTCTGGAGCACTGAAGTTTTTGATGAACTAGCAGAGAGTCTACACCATAGTTCATAGTGTAGAGCGTGATCATTCAAAACATCAGAGCAAATACGCGATAGGAATGTAGCCGATTCATTGACAATTTGTCTCGCCGATTGCAAGTATGCTTACGATGGGCCGACGAACAAATTAAGCATGTGCTGCAATCTGTGCATGATGCCAAACCAGTCAAGATTTCAGTATGAAACTTTCTGACATTGCATTTTATTTACCGTGCAACGTTTGTGCCAAATACCAAATACTACAAGTAAGGCGTAAATAATTTAACTTTAGCGTTGTATTTTTATTCTAAACACCCTCTATTTGACCGGTTTGTAAACTACAGTATGTTGCGGTATGTAGCTTGATGCTACTAAAAACAACAATTCTTATAATCTGCGATTTTTCTCAAAAGATGAAACATCACGTCTCTTGAAAATTCATTCTTCTGACACAACATTCTCATCCAAATAAATTCAATTCATTTTGAAATAAAATGTCAGTATTAGAGGAGCTCTTTACAGCGCAAAACCGCGCTTCTTGTTCACATTGACTTAAATTGAGTATTTGTGATATTATTCTAAGCAGGCGATCGTCCACCAATTTATGAGAAGGAACCTGACTTACTAAATTCGCTCTTTTCGACCATGCTCATGCATCACACTGCACAAACATAGAAAACGCTTTTCAAGGCGTGAATGTATTTCAGTCGATTTTGAAATAGGATTGCAAAGAACTGACTGCTTGAAGTTTCTCCGCGCAGTATTCATTTATCTAGTTTGGAAATTATGATGATCACAGCAGCAAAAGAATGTTGAGGACATTAAGGTTGAACAAAATGAAGCACGACCGATACGTTGAGAGGCAAGAAGAGATCTTATTATCACAAGGAAAAGTTATCCAAAAATTGTTTGCAAAAAAGACTAATTCACCGCAATAGAATAGATTTCTTCCTTCCAAAATGCTTAATGTTTTTTTATTCCGATTGTTTCAAAACGTTCAATTAGTGCAAATAGAATATGCTAAGTTGTGCAAAGCTTGCTGCTGACTTTATATTCATCAGAGCAAAACAAGGATAGCGCAGGACCGATCATAAACAAAACTTGAAGCAAGCCAAAAATCATTCAAAATATTTATGAGAGAGAAGCTTTTTCATGCTTTGAAAAATAAAACAGTTGTTTGGGAAAAAATACAAACTCAGCACTGCATCATGTGTCTCCCTTATTTTACTAATTAACTAAAAAGGTTGTTGTGGTTTTCAAACACTATTATTATGAAAACCTGGACTAAAATCTGAATCAAGGTTTTTATATGTTTTTCAAATTTAGGAGTTGGCTGGTCAAAATGAATTCGAATTCCATCAAATAATTTGGATCGTTTGCAAGTTTCGCCGTTTTCCTTGCCACTGCACTTTTTCAAACTTAAACGTGGAACTAGCAGAAAACGTAGATGGTTCATTTTTTCAGTGTCATTTAAACTGCACAATTAACTGGAAAAACAACGTCTGAAACTTTTAAACCATGCATCAGTCTCATAGGAAGTTAATGTGCATTGTGGAAATGATCTTAAAATTTTCTAACGTTGGTAATATATTTGAACTACAGCAAAAACGCGCAAACGTGAAAACAAACGCAAAACACTTTTTCCTTCGCAAAGTAAACGTACTTGAGATGTTGATGCTATAAAATGAGCTGCAANGGAAATCAGATCCGGATATATCACAGACGGAGTAGTAGACGTCGCTTCGTCTATGCCACCTGGATGATTTATGACTCTCATTTGAATTGACTCGTTTTTGATAGAGATACATACCACCCATTCTTCTCAACTCATTTATGTTCAGGGAATGAATGTTCGAGCAATTGCAGCTATTTAAGTACGTCCAAATTTATCTCTCAAACGGTGCCCTAAGCAGAGCAAAGGAACCCACAAAAAAACAATAACGAAGAAGCAATCCAGAATATTTCCGTGTTTCATCGAAATCATTGGACTCAAATATGTGCATGTTTCGATTTGAAATACAAGAAAAAAGTCGGATAACAAATACCAAGAAAAAAGTCGGATAATATTTTCTTTGGAGTCTCGCGAGTGATCTCCACGACACCCTTTCTCTGCATCATAAGGCCACGCGGCTACTTCCACAAAGAATGTTGCATTGATGCTTGGATGTACTTGTAAAACAGTTCACTGTCAAGCAAATGACAACAACACGCATGCAGCATTTCCTTGCACTCATTCAGTAACACTGTGAACGAGACTGGGCAGGGCGTAAGCACCGTTTTTGAAGTCTTCTACATATGGCCCCGTTAGAAATGCCCTCCGGAATTAAGTATTCTTTCAAATATAACTCACATTAGATTGGGTTTTTTTTTGAAGCAATGGATTTGCGTAGAACATTGAATTTGAATTCCTACCCAATGGAAAGTTTTCATTCTATAATAATTTCAACTGAACGCTAAATTGTCCGGTATCTCGGTGTACAATAATATGAATGAGCCTAGTACGCAGAGGACCAACTGGCATTATCTTTGCTCTTAGTGTTTCCCAAACTGTGTGCCACGGCACACTGGTGTGCCGCGAAAGTTTTATGTTTTGACAAATCCTTATGTTGCAAACCTTTGTGGTCCGCGTTGCATTGCTTTGGGTTTTAACTTTTCATCTTAACTTAGGAAGTATGATTGCCGCAGCCAAATTTAGAATGTATCAGTGTGCCGTAACATAAAAAAGTTTGAAAAGCGCTGCTCTAAGACATACTTCACGCAACAATTGACCAGTTACGTAACAATTCACACCTCACAGAGCAACGATAGTATTCAGTGACACAAACCTCGAACGGTTGCATGCAGTCAGTACAAGTTGCGTGATTAGCCCGAGTAACGCTGTTGACCTGGAGCCGCCCCCTGATTGCACCATCGTTACTTTCAACTTTAAAGACTTTTTATGCCAGCTCCCAACATATTTTACAAGCTTAAACTTTCGAACACCTGACCCAATAACTTTCCATTGTTAAGTAGAATCATTCGCCACGAAGGCATTGGTTAATGCAACCCAAGCAGTTCCCAAAACAGGAAACAGAAGCCCTGTATGATGTAGTTGTATCTGAAGCATACCAATAAACCAAAATATGTCAATGTCTGTCATAAAATATGTGGTATTACATAATAAAGATTCCAAACCAATTATTGCGCAGAACTTCAAATTTATCCAACAAGATTTAAGCATATACCGTAATGAGCACTTATATGGTTGCAAAACACTGTGACAGCAAAGGTCTTTCAAAATCGATGAATACAGAATTTGAGGTTTGATCTGTACATGTGCTTTGTCTAAAATTCAATGAATTTGATTTTGTCGATCGTTCGTAATTACTGTTACTCGAAAAATGCATTCATGCATTTGCGAACCAAAAAAAGCAGCTAAAGATTTTGCCTAGAAGCATCCAACTCTCTTTTATGTTCAAAACAGTAATTTCTAGTTCATTACAATCTCTTCATTTGTCTCCAACTACTTTATACGTTCTTCTGAAGGTAAATCATCTGGAAATGTGAAAACAATCAAGGTGGTGATGATTAATTTTGAACAATATTTCACACAAGCCAGCCATAACTGAAGGAATTTGAGTCTCATTTGCATATTGGTACCGTTGTGTAGGAAAGTCCTTGTCTGGAAAACAAATCATGCAGAGTGGCGGGTCGATCACAGAAAGTATGTATCCGAGATGGTCCGCCGATCATTACCAGCGTCCTTGATTTCTGACTGACCCTCGTGGCTGAACGACATGGCTGACAGTCGTCACAAATCACGTAGAGTTCGGAAAACATCCCCAATGCGACCAAGTGCGACGCGCCGTGAAGAAAAGGCGAAAGCACAATGAAGGAATAAGAACACCGTTACCGCTAAGGACAAGGGAGCGTTCCTTTGGCGGAAAAGATTGACCCGTGATTCATACTCAAATATCTTGAAGGTAACTTCTTTGTTCCAAACCTCAAACGCTCTGAGCAAAGGTCGCTGCGGCATGAATCGTGGTGAATAGATACGGGGCAGGGTGGTGGTGGAGTAACGTGACGCTTCAAATACGAGCCGAGTAATTAATGTGCTTAATGACCTCCGAGTGTTCCGTTGAATTGAGTGCACAGCAGCTGTACACAAGACGCAGAAAGCGCATCAACATAAAGGCATGATCCCCTGCCACAATGCGGTCCCTTGCAGTCCGAAAAGTGTAGACGTGCAACTGTTAACGTTGAACGCTTCGATTCGAAGGATGGAGGATGTGACAGTCTTCACATTTTGGTAGAGTTCGGAAAACATCCCCAATGCGAGTGCGAAACACCGCAAAAAAGGCGAAGCAAAGACTCTGAGAATAAAAACACTACTAGCGCTAAAGTCAGGGAACGTTCTTTTCGCAGAAGTAATTGACGAGGTAATTCGTACTTGTTACCCTGAAGCAAACTTCTTCGTTCGAAGCCCCAGTCGCTCTGAGTAAAGTTGGCTGCTGCATTTGTTTTCTCTTAGTCGGAAACCATCGACCCTAGTTTTGCAACACACCACTTTATTTTACCACGGAAGCCTTTTTGCATAGAGCGTCGTCAACGGTAAAAAAATAAAAATCTATTAAATTTCTGATTGATGCTTGATGGCCCAAAGGCAAGTTTATATCTGCTCAAACAAGTGCCTTTCGTCATCAGCGCGACGTGCTTTCGGTCAATCATCAGCTCCCAGTGCATACACGTGAATGATTGCATTCCACAAACCACGGGCCCAATGCTGCAGACACCCTGCAGACGTTACTATTACAAGTTAACAAGATTACAGTGCTGAAATATTCACAAAAACGATTGCAAAACTGGCTTAGCAGAACATTTGAACTTTTGTACAAAATCACATTTAAGCACCAAAAATGTTAAACAGATTAATTCACATAGGCATCAAATTTGCTGAAAATGACATTACTGAATATACATTATTTATTGCTTCTTTCATAAAAATTCCTTTTAGTTTTGGTCACTGGAAAGATGGCAGGAAAAAAATATTGATCTTTTCTGAAACCGCTTCTTCGTGTAGGTTGAATGTAAACTGAAGGTTAAAATTTTTTTTGGTAACGTTTTGCTGCATAGCACATACGTATTTTTTTCCAGTTGCACTTTCGCCATTTTCAAAGCATTTAGAGAAGTCGATAGGGCGTTTACTTCTTACTTCACGTCTTTCGGACAATTCGGACGACTAACGAAGACTGATCACGTGTCAGCGCTACATGTGTCTTTCATGGAAAGAACAATTTATTTACTTAACTTTGTCTGAATCGCAACAGTTCAAATGGTTGTCGCAGATTTTAAAGATTTTAATGGTTCCGCCTTGCTCAATTTAGTGGTGCAGTATACCTTTGTAGAACTTTCCGGTCGTTTGCAGTCTTTTCATACGTTGGTTTCACGTTGATGTGGCAACAAAGTTCCACCGAGTGTTCGTGAATTTACACGATGTGTTTGCGCTTTGCAGACTAATGGCAGTGTGGAACAGCCTGTGAGCAGTGTGAAAAACAGTCTGTGATAAGGGTACACGACTTTTCGGTCTGCTTGATTCGGTCTGGCCGTTTCGGTCTCAGCCGTTTCGGTCTGGCTGATTCGGTCTGGCCGTTTCGGTCACGGGACATTTTGGTCGCGACCTTTCTGTACATAAGGAACTGATTAAATTTGTGAAATTTGTTAACCCTGCTCAGGTAACCTCTGCCCATTTTGGGCAAACGGTTCTTCTACAAAAATTAAAAATTAGCTGATGTTCACGTAGAAAGCTGGTTCTTTCAGTAGCTGCATTTTTTTAGACGCTCTTTCGGGCAGTCCTATCGTAATCTGCACAAGTTTTGTAGTTTTTGATGGGGAACAATAATTTGCAACAAACGTCCTACACAAAGATCCCTCCTAAGGTAACCTTGACCAATTTGGGCAAAAGGAGTTGGTGCATGTAGGTTCACTGGTAGGCCACGCCAGCTGCTTTTGACCGAAACCAGCAAGGGAGTAGATTCCACGAGTGCAGTTCCTGACGACGCACATCAATTTGGCGCGAATGGCTCCTGCTCAGCTCGTGGTTTTNATTGAGAAACAGGCAGGAGAAAGTGTCACGCCTTCTCCGTCAGAGGAAAGAAATTGGAGCCAGAAAGGGCATGCACCTTGCGTGTGCACTTGTGGTGAAAGGTCAAAGCATTTTATCGAGGATGATGAACCTTGTGCTTCTCTGTTCCAAATGACGTTTCCAGAACTTTGGCTTAACCAAAAACGGCTTGCTCTTGTTGTGCGTGCATTTGGGGTAAAAGGCCAAAGCGTTTCATTTAGGACATGAACTTTGAGACGAGACAGCGCTGTGGAACCTGTCCACCATGGTGGCGGAACCTTATCAAAGTGAGGAGGCACAAGTGCACGTGAACAAAAATATAGAAAATTTTTGTGGTTGAATTGGCGACTGTAACGTCACAAGCATTGAAATATGACGTCATTACCTATACACCATATGAAGGTCTAAACTACACTATTTGAGACAAATTACACCACTCTGAAAACGTATCGGCGAAACCCCTAAAATTCAAATAAGCTGTTACAGGGGCGTCACACAGGCCAATGATATTGTTTTCATGGCCATTCCTCAGGCTCATCGCACGACTTATACTGACTGAATAAAACAATTCGACGCTTGCGTCGCTGAAATCTCCATTTGCTGTCATTCTCGCTGGCATTATTGTTGCTCTGCGACGCTAGTTACGTAACAATAAATGAGACGTTAGCATGATAACTTCACCACTGTTGAGTAACGTACATCGCAGAGCAATGATAACGCTAGTAAGTTCTCTGCGTACCAAAGCTATGGAGTCGGTACTCAAATTTTGAGCTTCGGCTCCGGGAACGGGTGGCGGAACCTTTTTCAAAGTGGGGGGCACAAGCGTACGTCAAAAAAACTATAGCAAATTTTTGTGGTTTGAAATGGCAATTGTAACGTCACAAGCATTGAAATATGACGTCATTACATATATACACCATATGAAGGTCTAAATTACACCATTTTAGACAAAATTGCACCACTCTGAAAACGTATCGGTGAACCATCTGAAATTCAAATAGGCTGTTACAGGGGCGACCCAGGTCATCAGCGTCATCGGGCTCATCATACGATTTATTCTGATTGAATAAAACCGTCAGAACGGCCTTTCCGAGAACGGTCTTGTGCAACGCTACAATGCTGAACCACGGTTTGCCCTCCATGCCAGAATGACAGTTGCGCGAAACTTCTTCGATTTACGAAACTTCTTCGATGGCCACTAGTGCCCGATAGATAGCTAAGCACAATGCCCAGTCCAGTTACTAAGGAAGAGAACCTCAGATATTAGTTAATCCTCCAAACATCAGCAATAGTATCTTTACAATACCAGGCGAGCAAAAGATGTTAACTCATCGAAGAAGAGATATGTTAATATTATTTAGAGTTAACTCTTGCTATCCAAATTGCCTTTCTATTGGATGTCCAAGGCATTTTTTACAGTCCTAACTGTGAAAAACTAAAATCTACATGTGAGAATTTAGGAACAGTATACAGTTCGGATTTAGATGGCAAGCATTTATACGAGGAGATTCTAGATTGCAAAATGGCAGGTTCAAGTCGTGCAACTTAAAAATATCGCGTCCTGAAGACCTCCTGGCATGCATATCATGTTTGAATATGGTGACATAAGCGTCTTTTCGAACCTTCGAATCGCTTTGCATATACTGTAATGCTGACGATGGCAGTATCCAGTATCTGCTGCAAGCTGTGAGCGATCTGTCAGTAAACTGAAACTGATCCTTTCGTACCTCCAAGCCTCAATGAGTCAGGAGAGATTGTGTGATTTACTGTAGCTTTGATGAGTATAGACAGGGACACAACAGAGAAAACTGTCTTTGGCGAAAGCATAGACGAATGTGCTTCGACAAAAGCATGGAAAATGTTGTATTAATTAGCACGTTGTGTTCTTTAAACACGAAAAGGCTGGATTCACTGAGGTTTCGATGGAACTGTGTCTTTGGGCACAGCTACTATATGAGCAGCATTTAATAATTTATGGCACCTAAAGTTAAATGTGTGTCATTTTTAAAGAAATTGTTGTTTCAGTTGCAGTGTTGCGTGATTTTGGTGAAAGATTTGCGATTTGGTTTGCCAAACCAATACTATGTATAATTTATGGAAACCTTATAATTTGAATGTTTTGATATTCTTTATAATAAAAATAAACGAGTATAGAAGTATGTTACAGTCCGAATGGGTAATTTATTTGCTGAAAAGTTTTGAGCAAAAGTAAAAACACATTCTCTGTTTTGAAACGATGGTTTATCTTTCGCAAAAAGTGGGCTTATTTTTAATATTTAAATTATTGAAAAGGGCGCACATTATAACTTTGCCATGGGCGCCATTTTGCACAGATACGCCACGGAACCAGTGGAAAGACGGGAATATATACTAGCTGAACCAGTGAAACGACGGGAATATATACTAGCTGACCAGTGCCTCCTCACAACAGTAAGCGATTACTACAACAGAGACATCATAGAATATCTTCGTGGAATCGCACATAACTTTCTCATGGAATAAACATCAAACTTCCTGGTGCAAAATTTCTCAACAATATAAAAGAAATTTTTTCAGGAGGTTGAGGAGTCACGATTGCGATTGATTCTGAATTGCATTGTAATTGTGAGTTTTAAGTATTTGTATTTAATTGTAAAATGTCGATAATGATTTAATTTGCTTGCTGATGACAATGAAAATCATATGCTGATGCTGATTAACTGTTGAATCTTAGATCATGTTTGATGAAAAACTACATAGTTTTTTTAAATAAAACCTTTGGTTGATTTTTTGCTTTCAGTATGTCTGAATAAAACCTTTTGTTGATCAGTGCCAGGAAAAATGCAAATTTCCCGGGAATCTGACTTTGTTTCCCGCGAGCTGTCGTGGAGTTTTCTTAACATACTTTCCAATATTGCTAAGTTTTGCATGAGCTGCACATTTAAAGAATTATTAACATTTTTGAGACTTGAAACATCAGCTGTCATAAAGCTCTTACCCACCCCTCGTTTTTCATTTCAAGCGCCGACGTCTGAAACGCCCATAATCTATTGTGGCAAAGGCCAAGGAGTGATCAAGACAACCAACTGCACTGACAGACAGAACACAATAGCAGGCAACACAAATTTAATGAAATAGAGTACATGTCGCGGACGCATCAACGAATATAGACATGTCACTCAATAATGAGTTTACGAAATAGGCGTCAAGGTGCCGCAATCGTCGCAAAAAAAGAGGTAGTTTGTGTGCCGAATGTTACTTTGATGTTAGGACAACAAACGTTTACGTCAACTAGTTTCGCATTTGCACGCAAGCAATCGCTTGTCACTGCACTGCTTTATCATAAACT
>JGI24022J15233_10006878_pt1 | contig 12425 bp, 8 predicted proteins | sample Ectturendosymbi2_FD_15233 | JGI IMG/M metagenome (IMG submission 15233)
GAGGCGGGCTAGTACGTTAGGGTTAGGTTGAGTTGCTGTGGCTGCCAGAGTGGGAAAACATTTCCCGCCTGTCAATCGCTTCCCCATACCTAGACTGATTGTTTCAAGTCTCACAAAAGTATGGTATTAGCTTCCACTGAAATATTCTCCATACGTGCAGTGGCGTAACTAGAGGTTTGTGCCACCATGGGGTAAAAAACTTAGATGAAAGGGGCGCACTATCTTCCGTTGGGAGGCCACTAGCCAACATTCAGAAAAAAAAGTCAAGAAATGAAAGTGAATAAGCATGTCTGGATGCCCATACTAGCTAAGAAATCGAAAACACCCCTAAAAACGCAAAAAAAACAGCAACCTACTGAAAACCAAAAGAATAGGCTACTAAATATCAGAATGTCAGCTAAAGGGGGCCCAGTTTTACATTTAGCATGAAAGGGGGCGAGCCACTGCATACGTGAAAATTCTCATTGAAATCTTGCTTGTCTTTGTTGGACAAATACAAATGTTATGGTCAAGCTGACGTTCGGATTGTATTTTTTGAAGCGTTAGTTGCAAAAAGCTTTTTAAGATGGTGGACTCGCAAACCTTTGTATCCTCAAAAGTGCTTTAGAAAAAAAAACATTTACCGGCTTTTTTTCCGAATTGACAGCTTGAAAAATGTGATTATGACGGCTGCTTAAGTTTATACAATACAGATACAAATTCAGCTGATTGAAAAATCTTTACAAAAATATGATACATTTTTGAAAACCTTGATCAAATCTTGTTGAACCCCGCTTTCATCTTTGTCAAAACAAACATAAGCAAAGAGCAAAGATTCATCCCCTGCCAGAGCAGACTCGTCCAACTGCAAGTTAAAATCTGCTGTTGTAAGAATGTTGAACAAACTTTCTTCAATGTTTTCAGTCATATCATCTAATCTTTTCTGCACAGAGCTATTACTGAGAGAAATAATTTTTACGATTTGTCAGATGGCTTAGGTAAAACTGTGTGGTGAACCACGTTTACTGCAGGCAGAACAAGATCTTTCCCAGTCATATGAAGCTTACTAGACCTAGCAGTCAGTAAAGATAGTTTGTATGAAGCACGCAAAACATTAGTGGATTGTTGTGAAATGCTAGTAAACATGTTTTCCACAATGTGGCAACAACACTGTCAACGCAGAACGAAGCGTGTTAAAAGCTGAAACAGCACAGGCCTAGTTATGCAAAGACGAGACTGCGCAGGAAGTCGTCGCAGGGTGCCATGTGCAGAGGTTTTCAAATGTAACTTGGAGATTAACTTTAAAGCATTGATTTTACGAGGGTAGAATCTCCATGAAGAGACGGTTACCCATCTCAGGTTAAAATCTAAAACGAGTCTAACATTATTGCTTTCAGTAAAGCAGAAACGCATTGTAATTGCACACAAGACTGTTCCAAGCAATATTAACTCTGAACCATTTTCTGTTGGAGACTATTTGTTCATTATACAATCTCCTTTCAAGCTGTTGCAACCTGACCATTGGTGAGAAGCAATATTTTGAATTGCCTCAGGGCAGTTTTGGTTGGCGCCTGAAGTGGGTTAGTTGGCATTTTTGGGGCAGTGCGTCATCCCAGGGAGGTCTCAATTACGTTTTGCTTTAAAAAAAGACGTTAGACGAAAATTCGCTTTTCATGATGCCTTGATTGACTTTCAAACGCAATGGGTCGCCGAGTTATGGCCGAAATTCAGCTCAAAAACCACTGCAGTGGCTTTCGCGTCCTTAAACGGTTGTGACACCTAAGGACGTATGTTTAACAATAGGATTTATGTCTAGCACGACAGTCTAGATGCCTTTCTACAAATATGGTGGGAGGAGGTTGATTTGGACGTGTTAATATCTGTCACCCTGTGAGCACCAGCTCTTGAGGTCGTTGCCACACGAAATAAATGTAGTCTGGTTTTATGCTCATTGGTTTGTCTGTTTTGCTAAAAACCTTTTGGATCGATTGCGAAATTATTAAAAATCTGTACACGGCAAGATTTGCTGTACTTGCGCATGCAATATATCATACTATCTTCTCTCCGTTCTTATCACGTTGCAATGCACGTTACTGAAAGATGCATAATGCGCAGCGTTTGAGTAGCTCCGAAGTGCCTCTCGTGATATCACAGTATTTCACAAGGTTGTATGACTTTGACTTTGCTAGAGAACCGTCGCGAGAAAGTCTTGAATAGAGGGACTTTACATTTGTGCAGGGGGACTTGATAACCGAATATTTAACAAAAACTCCGCTGATTTATAGTGTTTCAAATTTCAAATTTGGGAGGGCTTGAAACTTTTTTGGGGGGTTAAGCCCACCAAGGCCCCCCGTGGCGACGGGACTGCTTTGCTATGTGTTTTTTCAATCTGCTTTTCGTGTCATTTTTTTGCTGTTCCCTGAAACGCGAATAATTTTTTTTCTTTCTTTTTTCTTTTTTCTGTTTTATACAAATCGCCGCTTCAGGCAAGCTCATACGCAAAAGTGGCAACATACTGATGATCAGCTTCAACTCACACAATTGGGATCAGAGATCATAAACGAAGATATGTCAGAAAGATGATGACCGTAGCCAAAACGTTTTTGAAGATATACTACTTGTATTACATTGTTTAGATCTGATGTTCTTCAAAAACGGTTTTCAGGTTTTTGTCATTTGCGCACTTTANGTTTTTCAAAAGAAAAATGTCTTTAAAAGTTGTTATACTCATGCATTCNGTAAAGTTAGAACACACTGCATGCTACCTGATCATTTTTACGTTTACTTCAAAAGTACATGCTTATAACGCGTGTAGAAAAGTATGATTAATGAAACAATGGTAAGCTCTGACCTGGAAGCTTTCCAGCAAGAAGTCAACAAAGCGAAAAACGTATTAATTCTCACTGGTGCGGGTGCCAGCGCTGAGAGTGGTGTTCCAACTTTTCGCGGTCAGGGTGGTTTATGGCGTCGCTGGCAGGCACAAGATTTGGCAACGCTCGAATATTTTAATAACAATCCATCGCTCGTCTGGGAATACTACCATTACCGGCGAGAAATAATTGGTTCCAAAACACCGAATCGAGTGCACAAAGCCATGGCATTGTTTGAGGAAAGAATGGAGGGCGAAGAGAAAAATGTTGCAATTGTTACGCAGAACAACGACGATTTTCATGCTCGAGCAGGTTCTAAAAATGTCATAGAACTTCATGGCAGTTTGTTCAAAACCAAATGCACTGAATGCGGTAACATCAGAGCTAACAGAGACAGCCCCATATGTGAATCATTAAGAGGCCGAGAAGAGCTTAATCCGACCAATCCTGATGCTAAGATTCCTATTGACCAACTCCCAACCTGCTTAGAATGTGGTGGATTGCTGCGACCCAATGTCGTTTGGTTCGGAGAGACTTTGGATGATCACATGATGGCAAGAGTGGAGAAGCTAATTAAAGACTGTGATTTGTGTCTCATTGTTGGAACTTCTTCGGTGGTTTATCCTTCAGCAAAGTTTGCCCCTGATGTTGCTGCGAGAGGAATCACTGTCGCAGAGTTCAACATGGAAAGGACTCCAGCAACGGACTTGTTCAAGTATCACTTCCGTGGTCCTGCTGGCAAATTCGTGCCTCAGGCACTATGTGTTGAGGATCTATTAAACCGAGTCCAACCTACCTAAAAAAACTAAGCATAGCCTCTAATGCAGGCCTGCACAACATACAGCGCGCGGGCCGAGCTTTTCTTGTGGCCCGCGAGAGCTTTCTCAATTGAAGAAAATGTTGCAAAAGCCCGTCTTTAGATAATTAATTGTCATTCCATAATTTCTTCCAAATTATAACGAAACCTGTACAATGAAATGAAACACACTTTTGTGGCCAACAGCAAATTTGAATAATTAGTCTAGTTGGCTCTTATCTTTAGCAACATGATGCAAAGAAATTGAGGAAAATATCAAGCACCATTCGAGCATTAATCTCATGATCCACTGTTATTTTCGTGCATTACATTTTCCCGAAACTTGAACGTTTTCAAGCCTTTCCATTAACTGTAAAAAGTCCTTTTCATACCATAGCAAAATAAGGTAATTCAAATTACACGGGGAAAGGGTTGATTGAGCAGTTAAATTTCTTTGTGGATGACGGAAGTGCTTCGTAGTGTATTTCTTGCTGACGATTCTCCGCACTTTATTGAGTAAATCCTTTGAAAAAAATTGTCTGGTTCGAGTTTATTGTTTAAAAATACATCCCGGCAATATGCATTTCTATCTCTCTGCTTTGCCAATATTTTAAAATTTTGGTTCTGTCAAGGTGCAAATTTAGCGTAAAACAGAGCAAAACGGTTCTCTAAGCAGAGGTGAATAATCGGATTCTTTGAAAGCGAGGATGTTGTATCATCAGCTTTGGTTTACAAAGAAAACTGGACTACCCTGTCTGCTTTCACATGAAAGTCAAATGCAGAGATCAAACGGACGCGACATGCAAGCAGCCCTCATCATCAAGCCACCAAGATTTGATGCCATCGTAAACAAAAAACAACAGGAAAAATGTTACTGATCTTCTTGCTGAAGCGTAATGGTTCACAACGTACCGTGTACAATAACAACACAAACATGTCTTCCCGTACTTTTGTTGTTGCTAATATGAAAGTAATCTATGCCTTTGTAACGCTTTGCTATCAGTCATGTGAATAAAAATTAAAGAAACACGATTATTTTACATTTACACAAAAAAGCAATTTTCCTTTTCATCAATTCGGGAGCTGGCTCATCATTTCAACAGGGAGCGAACAAGGGAAAAGATCAGGAATCATTGCTCTTGACGCACACCACCACGTCCAATCGTGCAGAAACGTCATAACACAACTAAAGTGTCATTTCATTATGCTTGCTGCTGCAGGTTGGGATCTCTGCTATTCACTAGCTACCTATTTTGCAAACATCAAATCCTTGACAAGCCCATTATTGTTCGAAAACTTAACACATAAAATTTCACAACTTAGATTCAAAGAACATGCTTCATGAATTGCGGCATATTACGAAAGTTGGTTATCTGCAGGCATAGATGTTATTTAGTTAAGCTGATGATTTTTAGGTAAGTTCACCTTAACGCCTGTTTAGGAAAACAAAGAAAAAGATTGGGCCACAGCGCAATATCCACAGAGACTGTGCGTTTTGTGGAAAAAGCAATTTGTTTATATACGCACAACGGAAAATTCTGTGCGGAATATAAAGCGCATCAGGACGTACATGAGAAACATGAATAGCAAAAATTCTGACTGAAAGCATTTATCCATTGTCATACGTATTAGTGGCTACGTTCGTAGTACACGTGTTAATCAAAATCAAGAATTGCGTTTCGAAATGACTTGAGTAATACAGGCAGAGGCAAACACTTGTATGTATTTGAAATGAAACTTATTTCAGTAATGATGAAATATGCTTGTTTTAAGCTTAATTATTTTCTTTCGACTAATTTAGCGTGGCTTAAAACCGGTTTTAAGTTATTGTAGTGCTAGAGATGTCCAATATTTGCTATATTTGAATTATTATTTTCTAAATTACCACAGGTTAAAGTGTGTGTGTGTGTGTGTGTGTGTGGTCAAAACGTAACTCAAACTCAAGGCTTCCCACCTCAAAACGATTTAACAAAATGATCTCTTGTGTGCGAATTTTAAAAGTCTGCGACGAATTATTTTAAACTTAGAAAAAGTACAAATTGTCGTGAGAAAAAGCCCCAGATACAAACAACAATAAAATGTGTATATTGTAGGCTACCCAGTATAGAGTTTGAAAGGTTCATGATTTGAAAAAATGTACTTCCTAGTCAAAACGTCTGTCATTGTCTTTGCAGGTGGGTCAAACGAAAACGTATACTGTATTTGTAACAACTTGATTGTTTGAAACATCCAACAGTCATATTGGCATGAAAGGCTGCGAACTTTTGGATGACAAATTATCTCAATTGGAATTTACTTTTTCTGCAGAATTGGTGATAAAACTACTGCCCATCAGCTTCTGTTTGTGACAAACATCATTCATTGGTTCTTCCTTTTTATGCTCATAACAGTAAGTTAAAGTTAATGAACTATCTGAGGCGGTGGTTTTCAAACTTCTTTGTACCGTGACCCATTATAGCAACCCTCTATAATCCAACGACCCCTATCTAAAACGCGAACAAAGCAACTCGTGACTGGATAAATATGACTCGACCACATCACTGGAACACATTCGAGCTTTGTCATTATTTGGCAGTTCAGCTGGATTGAACATAACGGCTCAAAGAAGCCCGTATCTGTTCCCCCAGTAGTTTCAGCCACATAAAAAAAATTAAATTTTTCATGGATACTTATAGGCATTTCCAATTCTTTTATAGTTTAGCAAGTTTTGATCAGACAACTCTGGGTGTGTGCCGTTCCAACCGCACAGCAGACTAGAGGTGTGCGGACTCTGATTTGTTTAAGTCCGGAACCAACACTAGTTTGCAAATTTTCAATCCGAAACCGCTCCAGCACCAACATTACACAAGCAATGCGGCTCTTGCTTGGCTCCGCGTAAATACAGTACAAATCATGCAAACAACAAGTATCGTTTTTACAGCAAACACAAAATCCAAATCCAATCCTGCTCCGGCTGCAGTAAAGAAAAACTCACTGCGTATACCATTGGAGGTAGTAGGAGTCCGAAACCAAACAATCCCAAATCTAGTCCATGCACACCTCTGCCGCCCAGTCGCAACCCCACAGTCGCACACGTTCTGTGCTCGACTGCTCTCTTATTCGACGAGACGTTTGTGCAATTTGATGTTTTTGTAGTTGTGAACTGCGCTGTCGTGGGGCTAAGTGTATTTCACTCTCCTGTTTTAATGCGCAGCTTGATATTTTTGCAGTTGTGAACTGCTCCGTCATAGTGTTGAGTGTATTTTGCTCCGGTATACTATCTTGAAGCGCTGAAAGCTAGTTTGTCAATATTATGACATACAAAATTATTACAACAAGGAATTAGGAGAGCGTGTGTGGAATAATATTGTGCCAACAAATTTCGCAAAAATGGTTTGGAAACGTTAATATGATGTCATATTATGACGTCACAAACAGCGCACAAGCAGTAGAGATGAACGCATTTAGGTTTTTCAAATCCAAGTCCAATCCGACAGTTTCATTTCAAAATCCAATCCAAATGCAATTAAGTGAAAGTTTTAAAATCTCAATCCCGTTTAAATCCAAAATTCTAATCGTTTTCTGCTAAAGCCAAAATAGCTCCAGACACTACTAAAAATACCTTGCAAACAGACTCAAGTTAACTTAAGCTCTGTCTTTGGCTAAAAATACTCTGATGGTGGACACCAGTGGTGTAGAAGGCGGGGGCGCAAAGGCACCCCTAAAAGTTTTGATTTGTCAAAAATCCGGGCAATCCCTGAAAATTCAGGGAAAATGGCGGCTAACGTTGCTTGATTTTTAAAAATGGCGCCCAACGTTAGAGACAAACACATTAAGACTTTTGTTTTTGGAGGTCATACCAAAAACAGGTCTTCATAATCTTTATGGGAGAGAATTTGTAGGCAAAAGTAGCACAAAACGTTTCGGGCAAGTTTGGGGAAATTCGGGCAACAATACTTCGCAAGCCGAAAAATTTGCCAGTTCCTACACATAGGGTGGACACTTTAAATACTACAACGTAAGCGTCATTAGCATCAAATCCAATAAAAAACTCATTCACAAAGTGTAAGTCATCAAATCAGACAAACAAATTACCAGAAGCAGCATACAGCACAAGTGAATTATTAGCACTAGGCTACACATATATAAAACACTGCACTATAACGATTATGGGTCAAGAAAAAAGAAGAAGGTCACACGAATTCTTCAACTTTGATGACACCAGGGGCGGATCCAGGGGGGGCGATCCCCTCCTTAAAACTTACGTAAGTTACTTTATTCACCATGATTTTTTCAAATCGGAAAACAGCATTCGCGATATAAGGCCATTTTGTCGTCCATTGTTTTATCACATCATTGTTGTGACGTACTGTATATATTTTATTACTCCTGCATCAGCGAAACCGTTATGAGACTTGACAACCAAATATCACTGAAATCGCCCCCGCCCTAACCTTGCTGGCTGGACCCGCCCCTGGATGACACGCTACATAATAGAGCAGGCTTTTGCCTTACATCACTGGATAATATGTCAATGCTACGTCCAAATACAAACACGATGTACATTTTCGACGAATGTGAGAAATTCCACTGAAGCAAACTAACAGATTAAAATGCAGTGATCTGCAGTTCAAGAAACAGAACTGAAAGTTGTGAAGAAGTTCAAAACAGGATTATCAAATTCAATCCAAATCTGGTTAAGCAGAATTTATGAAATCCAAATCCATCGTAAACTAAAAATCTGCCGGATTTAAATCCAGGTCCATGTTCATCTCTGAAGCAAATGTACACATGAAATGCACTATTCTCTCTACAGAACTAAAAAAGTTACGAATAGTTCGAAAAAATTATCCAATCCAAATCTGTCGAAAAGCTGAACATCCAGTGGATTTGAATCCAAATCCAGGTTCATCTCTGACATCCAGCACCAATGACCACCATACGCCACTGGTGATAGGACTTTGGATTCAAACAAGATTTGGTTTTCGGACTTGTATGGATTTTGAAAGAAATTGCTGGATTGAGTTTTGATTGGAAAAAAATAAATCTGTTCATCTCTGCAAAAGACCCAAGTAGAAGTGTGAAGCTGACTTCCATGATCACAATGTGTAAGTACTNCATAAAACCACGGTAATGTGTCCAATGCATCTGCAGTGATGTAGTCGAGACCNTAATCTTCGANACCGAGACTCGAGACTTCAAAATATCTGGAATTTGCTGAAATTTTTTTGAAATGCCATCACTTCTAATTTAATTTTTTCGAATTTCTAGCATTTTTACAACCTTGCATGGTTGTTTCTTAACCGCAAATGCAACAAACAAGAAATTCGTTGAGTTATGAAAGTTTTACAAAGCCATTTCTTTGCAATATTCAAAGTCTCATCTCAAGACAATAGGCTGTGACCGAGGCTTGTAGTCTTTGAGACCGAGAGTCGCAAAAATGGGTTTCCAGACTCGTCTCGAGACCGAGACCAAGTCTTGAGACTCCATCACTGGTATCGTGCGCTGATAGCCCCTCAGTGAAAAGCAAAAACTAAGCTGAAGCTCTACCTCAGTGTTGGGTGGAACACCTGATTCTGAAAATCTAGCATATGACCCCCAGGAGACACAAAACAGAAAATTTGCGCCATTAATCATGCGTCGCCGCAGCAAAAACGCTCGGTTCTTTGTGTGCAAGCTAACTGCGTTTGTCAATCAGGTGTTTGCAGGTTTTGTGAGATGACTCTGACTCGAGTCATTGATTGTGACTAGAGTCAAGTCATTCGGTAAAAAACGTTTCTCGAATCGAGTCACCAAAAATTGTGACTCGAGACGAGTCATTCATTCAAGTCACCCAGTCACTATTATTTTCATGCCCGCACTTTTACTAAGATGGGTGGGCGAGGACAGAAGCCTTAGGACTCGAAATACCTTGCCAAATGCAATCTCAGATAACACTGCTGGCTCCACACCAAGATGGGACCAAGCAAAGTCGGAGGTAAGTTATAGCCATTCCCATTTATATAACACATGTAAAATAGGCTACTTTAAATTAATCAAATACATGAACAGCATACGAACTAGGTAAGTTTGTGTAGAAAATAGTTCACAGCTGTTTTCCAGGCTACATATCCTGCTACCATTCACATTACCAACAGGAATGATTATGCTACCAGAATAGCTGCTAATAATAATATCATTACAATTTCATGTAATAAATATCTAACACCAGTGGCGGATCCAGACCAGGCGTTTTGGGGGGGCAGTCAAATAAGAGGGCACCAAAAAGTCTTCACTTGCTTAAATACCCCAGTTTTTCTGCGAAAATTGTTGGGTATCAAACAAAAGTCGTTACCTTTTCTAGGCCAAAAAAATGGACATTTTTGTTGGTCGAACTATGCGATCTTTCAGGGAATCACCACAGTTCAAATCGCCTTTTATCATTAATTCACAAAAAGTTTGAAGAAGCTCCAAAAAGATAGGTCCTATTTTTCACAAGCTACACCAAACTGAGAACGCTATGGGTGTCACAAACAATCTTTTATATTTACAACAAGTGTTTGAAAGATTCACACTAATGCAGTGGTCCCCAACCCTTTTGTAACCGTGGACCGGTCAATGCTTGACAGTTTTACCGCGTCCTGGGAGCACTCTCGCAACAACGTTTCTATGGGAAGAATCGACCAATCACATGCCCAGAAAGCGAGTGGGGTCACCACCAGTATACATTTTGTTATTTCGTGGCCCGTGGTTTGAGGATCATTGCTCTAAGCATGCTGCGCGCTTGTGTTTGACGCTGTTTTGGATATCCGCACATCGGAAAAAAACAATGTCTGAAACGTATTCCGAACTGCTTAGAAGTAGTATGGTTTTTCTTAAACTAGGAAGTTACAACTAAATTTCCATGCTAGGAGCCAAATAAATAGCAAAATGACGATCATGTTTCGAGACGAATCTTGTGCAGTTACATGCACGTGGAAAGTATATTTCTTGCTGAAGCTGCAATTCAAAAACAAAAGATATATGAAAGACATTTGCTATGACATTATCCCCATTTTAGGTATCTCTGCTGGCTATCGTGAAAAACGATCGCATAATCGCATGATAGGTTCACACTGGGCCTGAAAGCATGCTGCTCTAAAATACATTTAACGCCACTAATATAAGTAGAACTCAATCGAGTGTTTACTACTGTTTCACATATTTGGTCATTTGACTGCTATTGTGAAGAAACAACATCAATCTCACTAGTCCAGATTATAAAGAAAAGATGTGATACTGTTCAAAAAAGTAGGGGCAGTCTGGATGACACCATCAAATCCATAGTGAATACTTCCAAACNCAAGCTCTAATCGCCCTGATAAANTNAATTTCCAATTTTGTGTATACTACTACAAAACTCCCACACAAGCTTCAAGCCACCCCCAATGCTGTTGATCTGACGATGGATCTGCTTCTATCGAGGCCAGCAAAAACAAGTCAGAAACACCCAATAACCCATTTTAAACCATGAATCTCAGCCAACCCACAAATACCATTGAAAAAGTTAAAATTTGCATTGTTTTACTGCTCTTCGATCGAAAGTTATGTGATTTACGCAGAATGATCTATAACCCAGAGGTCTCCAAACTTTTTGTCCGAGGGTCAAATAAGGTAGTACAGAACATGTCGAGGGCCGGACGTCATACGTAATGCGATTGTTTTGAGGTATGTTATATTCTACCAAGTCAACAAATTTTCCTAAATATATTTATTCATCAATGACAAAATTTCTTCGCGAGCCGTACTTTGGAGACCCTGATCTTGTCAATAAGCTACGCACTGTGCTGTTGGTTGCAGATTTCGCTAACCATGCCAAATTTGTCTTCTCGTGGCCGGCGTGAAATGTCTTATGGGTTTGCACTTGCAACAAAAGGATCAAAACAAAAACATGTGGCCATCAGCCACTGTAGCCAGGCGCGTAACCAGGAGGGGCGATAGGCGCCGCACTCCTCTCAAATTTTGAACTGCAAATATTGAACCGTTGAGCAAAAATTTTCATGACCGCATACAGCCAATTAATCATTCCACCAACCTGTAGATAGTTGGTATTTTGTTGAAGTTTCTGCGTTAGAGCTGACTGCTGAATAGTGAGTACCGTGGTTTGTTGAGGCGCGTCGTTCTGCTACGTAGTGAATCAATACTACGCTTCGCTGTGCCGGTTGACGGAGTTAGGTGTTGCATAATTGCATTTTTACTTTTTAGGTCATAATTCCTTGAGCTACGGGAGCACGCTCCTGTTTTCTTTTCGCTAAGACATCTTGGCCTTTTGTCCCATAATAGTATTAAAACTCGTCGTAACAATATTCACTAGCCTGCTTTTAAAGACACTGTGACCTAATAATGGACTAAATATTTTTCGGTCATTCAAAAAAAATTCGGTCTATGACCAGTGGCGTAACTGACGGGCGGGCAAGAGGGTGAGCCGCCCCCACTGGCAAACTAAATGTAAAAACTGGGCCCCCTTTAGCTGAAATTTTGGTATTTCGTATTCTTTTTATTTTCAGTAGGTTGTCTTTATGATTTTTTTGAAATGTTTTTGTTTTTTAGCTGGTATTGACATCCACGATATTCGGATTCACTATTATTTCTTAACTTTTTTTTTTAGTGTGTTCGCTAGTGGACCCCCATACGGTGGCCAGTGAGCCCCTTCAGCTACGTTTCACACCTCCTGGCTCAAACCTCTAGTTACGCCATTGTCTATGACCGAAAAAACAGGAGGCACGCTCAATGCATTTTTGTCAGAAACCGGCAAGTTGTTTGCTAACGTACAGGCGTGTAAC
>JGI24022J15233_10006879_pt1 | contig 12424 bp, 6 predicted proteins | sample Ectturendosymbi2_FD_15233 | JGI IMG/M metagenome (IMG submission 15233)
TTGCAAGTGTTGCAATCTCTGGTTAGCATTGTGTTGAATGTGTGATTCAGCACAAACGTGATTTTCATGAAGAACAACACCCATATATCTGTGGCGCATACAAGTAGAAATAGAATGAGCATGATGTGTGATCTCTATTGTTGCTTGCTGCCACAGTATGAAGCTTTGCGCACTTGCCGGTCAGACTTTCCAATCGCAACAAAATGGTGCTGTGACCAGGATGTTAAGGTGGTGCCAGGTGCAACCTTCACAAAAAGAACGTGCGATTGGTATGGTTCATTACAAAAAGGAGGGGATGTTGTTGCAAGTCACAGCACCATTTTGTTGCGATTGGAAAGCCTGACCGGCAAGTGCGCAAAGCTTCATACTGTGGCAGCAAGCAACAATAGAGATCACACATCATGCTCATTCTGCTTCTACTTGTTCGCGCCACAGATATATGGGTGTTGTTCTTCATGAAAATCACGTTTGTGCTGAATCACACATTCAACACAATGCTAACCAGAGATTGCAACACTTGCAAGGTTGGGTTAGTCTTGTTGAAATGACTGAGAGTGAAAGATACAAGTAAAATGCAAACTGAAAAAATAGATATAAGTAACCTGCAATCAAACTTGTTAATTTATTGGGCCCCATTTTCTAATTTATCGGGCGTCATTTCATAGCATGTTGGGCACCATATTCTTACTTGTTGGGCGCCATTTTACAGCATGTGGGGCGCCATTTCATAGCATAAAAAATTCATAGAAAAGTGTGAAAATTCATTTGACTCAACATTGCCTCAGGCTTGCTAACCAATGATTGGAAGTGACTCGACAGTTCTTGTGACTCGACTCTGACCCGACGCGTCCAAGTCATGACTCATCTCTGACTCTACTCGAAAAATTTTTAGATGACTCTGACTCGAGGGGCTTGTGACTCTGACTCAACAAAAATGACTCGGGCACATCACTACCAGAGATTAAGGAAGAAGACGTTATCTAATAGTTGATCCGCGAAACATTAGCAGTTAGTATCACTACCGTACCAGTTGTAGCAAAAATGTTAACACATGAAAGAAAAGATTTGTTACTCTTGTTTAGAGCTAGATCTTTTTGTCCAAATTTGGATTTCTGTTCCATGTCTGAGGCCTTTGTTACGGTCCTGACTGTGAAGAACTACAGTCTGTGTGTGAGAATTCAGGAGCTGTGTACAGTTAAGATGTAGATGGCAAGAAATTATGCGAGGAGATTCTAGAATGCAAAATGCATTATCAAGTCATGGTGTAACTTAAAATCATCGTGTCCTGAAGACTTCCTGACAATCACATCATGCTAGAATATGTTGATGAAACCGTCTTTGCAAAATTTCGAACGGTTTCGCTTATAATCATTAATAATGCTGCAGTTTTGTTAGAGGTATCTATATCGCCTTGAACTACTGAGGCAAACACAATAAAAGATAGTAATTCGGGTCATTAAACTAACAGGAAAGCAACCAGCAGCAATAGAGCTCACCCGACGAGATCGCTCTGCTAATACTAGGTTGCGCTTGGGTCTTTCCATGCTTAATCTGAAATTGCATGTAACCACATGCCATGAAACCTTTTCATTTGTACTTTTTCTAAAGAGTATAAAAAATGAAGAATAAAAAAAATTTCTGAAATTGCTTAAACGCTTCTCGAGTTATTGCGATGTGAAATTTTGGCCACAAGAGGGAGATTTTTCTCCGGTTTTTAGAAAATTGGTTGCCACATGTAGGGTTTCCCGTCGTAGGAACCCAGTGATGAGGTATGAGGTGTTGCTCAGCGTAGACGTTGCTCGCGAGGAATGACTGTCGTTACGTGCACAGATGCTGGTTTGCCCAAACGCTACCAACGAGGCAGCCTAGTCGTTGTATGAGTACTGTTCTAACTCCCGACTAAAACTGCCTGACATTTTAAGTTGCCATGCCCAAGCAAGGCGTTTGGCTCTCACCACTTGATTATGGTGATAGTTCGTTTCACAGATATACTAGGGCAGCTGAGCTGAATGTATGAAAATTGGCACCAGGGTTTTTTAGGTCGGTGAATCCATTTTTGAAGTAAGAAATACCCAAAAATAAATCCTTCTCAAGGTGTAAATTCATCTTGAAAAAAATTTCATGCACACACTTTGGCCGCAAATATCAATTGAGATGTTGGCAAACGACTGCAAAAAAATTTCTTTGCCCATACTGCAGTATACAGCGTATATTTTGTCAAAATGATAGTTTTTTTTTTGTTTATTTTTACTTCCAACCAGTGTTTTTAACCTTGGCAAAAGTATATGTTTAACCACACAAAAAAATGTCTTATGTAAGCTCTGACATTGCTGATTCTGTCCAGCTGATATTAACACATCACACTCCACATTCATTCATCATATTCACTACTGTGACACAATAATCGCTCTCTTCTTTTCTCCCAAGCTATTTAGTTGTCAGAATTTACCTATGCTGGATTGCATATAGAAATACAAGTGTCATTTCATTATAATTCAGCCCGAATTTCTGAAAATTGAAACCACATGCCTTAGGTTTTCGTTCCTTTTCACATATGTTTGCAGCTACAAATTTTTAGGAAAATTGACACAAATTTTGCAAAAATTGGTTGAGCGGTTTTTGATTTGTCACTGCTTTTGTATTTTTACCACTAGGTGGCATTCGCATTGATGAGCAACACTAAAATGAGTATAAATCGAGATCTGCTAGTCCAATCCTAATGAAATTGGTGTCTATACCTATGTTTTCTAGGTAGGGCTTTCTAAATATGCAGTGAGTTTAACAACTTTAAGTGTACCTAAAACCAATACTTTTCATGATGATTCTGTTTTAGCCCCCCTACATTGCTCGCCTAATTTGGGATGGATGCCAAAAAAAAAAGTTTTTTTAATGTGTTGGTTTAGACAGAAAACATGGCTGTGTTTCCAAACATATTATTCTCACGACTATTGACTAACAATTATGAACTTCTACAAAAAAATCACAAATAAAGGCAATAGAATTGACTCTGAACAAATTTCTTTTGTCTGTTCTATGACATCACAAGTGACATTCACATTCTATCTGTTACTTAACAGTCTTGTGAATTGCTAGCTAATGACTTCGAAAAAACCTGTAATATGATAGAAACTGCCTTTGATTACTTGCATATGGGTTGTCTTTTAGTTTTTCTTGTGGAACTTCTGTACTTTAACAGTTCTTTATAAACAGTTTGAGGTTGATATGACCCATGTAAGGTTGATAATGCCCCACGTTATAATTTTGCATATAATTATACTCTTCATATTTTTCAGTGGTGATACTGATACGCAATGTGCATTGTGATATCTGTGGTGTCGTCAGTGATGTGGTAACTGAAAAAGCATAGAGTTTCCATAATTTATCACAATTAGCTAATGGTTTTGGCTGTAGTGGTAATACTAATATAAAATTTATGGAAAGCCCAGACCACTATCTACTATCTTCAAAAGTGTATTTTTATTAGTTTTATGTGTTTTTTCATATTTTATCCATGCTGGCATACAGTGTAGGCATGTGCAATTGAAATGTGTTGTATAAAGTATGAATGCATATTGCATGCACAGTTGAGTAGTATTTCTGTAGTCCATTGTGTTCACTGTCCAGGATGCTTATGTTTATCCTGAAGGATGTATAACTCCATTGGTATTTATTTCTAATTGTTTTCCAGGAGGTATGTCAATTATTGGCTACTCTGGTGTGTTTTCACAGCACAACATTTGTATTTGTGTGATATGTGCTCTTGACTGATGTATTAGCACTTTGATGTAAGACATAAGCTAAAGTATTATGTACATCTCCTTAGTCATAATGTGTTGTTATAGCGTAACCCTAATTTATGGAATGTTGGATGAATGTTACTGTTAGAACACAATTTAGGGAATATATTACTTATGTCTAACTAAAAAATTCTGACATTCCATAATTTGAAGCAGTAACAAGGACACAGTCAGTGAAGAGTTTATTCAAGCAACTTCAAAATTGATTGAAAAGGTTAATTCAGAATCACTGGTAGTTCATAAATCAGCTGTAAAGCAGTATACATTAGGTGCCCTGTAAAAGGCAGAGCTTCGTAAATAGCAAAGGTTTGACATAACCGGAGTGGAAAAAAGTTGCTGTGCAAAAGGAATAAATGAAAAAAAGTAATGGAAAACTACTATTGCGAATTAATATGCGCTTCCCCCAAACATATCATGCATGAATGTTTGCGATGTTTAAAAATTTTATACATTCACAACTGTTAACCTATTTTTTTGTCCCGGAACTGTTGTGAAACTCAGATTACCAAAAATTATCAAACTTCACAATAGACTTCTTTTGCCTTAGTGTAATATCACCTTTTGCAATAATCATTTTTACTACTGTTTAGTTCTCATTGCTCAATGCAAAATATTGGTTTTAGCGACTCCGGTTACGTCATCATGCCTCCGCAACCAAGCTCCGCTGTTTATGGAGCTCCGCCTTTTACAAGGCACCAGTGTTGTGATTTACACTTACGTTGATATTATTGGTAGAACTATCATTTTGGCAAAATATATGCTGTATACTACTGTCTGGGCAAATAAATTTTTTGCAGCCATTCGCCAACATCCCCATAGTTGCAGTCAAAATGTGTGCATAAATTTTTTTTCAAGATCAATTTACACCCTGAAGGACTCAGTTTTGAGTATTTTTTATTTCAAAAATGGATTCCCAGACCTAAAAAATACCTTGGTACCAATTTTCATGCATTCAGCTCAGTTGCCCTAGTATTCATATGGCAACCATTTTTCTAAAAGCGGGGAAAAATCTACCTCTAGTGGCCAAAATTTCACATCGTAATAACTCGAAGCGTTAAAGCAATTTCAAAATGTTTTTTTTGTTCTTCATTTTTTATACTCCTTAAGAAAAAACACAAACAAAAAAGTTTCATGACGTATGGTTACAAAAAATCTTAAGTTTCAAATTAAGCATGGAATCACCCGTTTGTATTATTTGGGGATAAGTGAATTACTATAATTCGCCTGTGGTGACTATCACAGTGGCTTGTTAGCCCAAAGTTACTATAAAGACAAGTTGTGCCGATCATAAGTCCCATTGTTAAGCGACAATGGACTCCATGTTTGGTCCCAAGTTGAGTGTTCTGCCTATCTAAATGCATGGGAGATCGGTACTTAATCTTCATTTTTGGTCTATTTTTCGATGAATCGAAATGAAGTAAAATATTTAGCAGGCAATTCGGAATTACAGAGTTGTAAGCGTTGTTGAAAACAAGTTTATTTGTGAAAAAATAATTTCCGTTGCTCTACTCAACCTCTTTTCTATGCAGTGCTGTCTGCTTGAAAATCGTAGCTTTTTCAGTCTGACGCTATGAGCAGAATGGGCTAAAACAACCATAAACGGAAGACGTCGTGGTCATTTTTGCTAATTTTTGCATCTTTACCGATGTGTTTGCGCAGTGTGGAAGCAGGCAGTACAATTAGTCTCATTGAAAAGCTATACAGTACAGCAACCAACCGCCTTTCCTGAATGTTTCTTTCTTGCTCTTTCGCTTGTATTAATAAAAGCACAAACGATACAAGAGCATAAACCATTCAAACACGTGAACAGATTGGCAGTCGATCATATTGATCAAACCACGGGCAGCACGTAGGCTACACAAGAGCGTCGACAGCACCGGGCCCGAAAACGTCTAAGAACAAATCAACATTACTTCTCGTAACATAACCGTTTTTCAATGGAACTCACCGATAAGAAATAAATTATATTTTTGACATGCAATCATCAAATCTGTTGGCTTACCTTTTATGAAACATCCGCTTTGCGACTGCTATCAACATTACACATGTCAGCATGACAAAGCCGTTTTCCTCGAATATGTTCAGCGTTGCTCTGCATGCTAACAAAACTACCACTGTGAAAAGCTTCACCACAGCTGCATTCCTCAAAAAAACGCAAATTTTACCATCCCTTCGGAACACTCGAGTGTACAATGAGTAAATACTGTATAAATAAAATTGGTAAAAACTAAAACTGACAATTACTCGCCAACCGATTTGGTCTATGTGATATTTGCTCGTGCAGCAGTTTTCTCATGTACATTTAAAAAATTAATTGCAATGTAAATTGTTAACATTAATATGCTTTTTGTTTCATATAGGGGGCAGCGATTCAGTAGGCCTAGTTGTGGCAAAAAGGAAAAGTATGGAATAATAATATAAAGGTAATTTCAGCCAGATTTCCAGTAGCAATGTTTACGGCCAAAAATATATTAAAATTTTTTTGAAAAAGTAATTTCTGTTGTCCGAGCATCCACAGAGCTTTAGACGAAAGGCGACATAACATTTGTTTGGGTAAGTTATTTTGCAGTTATCTCATTATCTTCCCATTTTAAACGGGCTAAATTTTCGCTTGCAGGTGAAAGTTTAAAAATACGTTTGCTTGTGGACTTTTCCTTACATTCTATACAGCTGATTTTGTTAAGTTATTTAATATGCAGTCGATTTTGTTACGTTCATGGGAGAAGTGGTTTCCGCACTTGTCCTTGATCTTCAATGTTGTTGCTGGCTTCTAGTATAAGGGTAGCTTCCTTACAAAATCCAATAGATTTGGAACATCGTCTTCTTCGTAGCTGGAAGTACATGGAACCAGCATAAATTGGGTGATGCACATTTGTCGCAGAGTTTAACGAAATTGCACAAGCTCAGGATGGGGTTTCGTTAGCCATACACTTGAGAAAATGCTTTTCTAGGAGCATCTTAGGTTAGCCTATCAGACATCAAAAGCCTCAGTGACCCGTTTACCACAATGTTGGCTTGCAGAGAAATCAAACTTTTGGTACTGAGCTTAATGCTCTTTTGAACAAAAATGCTGTCTGGTCCAAAATCAAAACATTCTCAGTCTTCCACTATCAGAGGAAGGGGCCAAAAACAATCATAAACTAACGATGCTGTGGTAAGTACTATTTTACACAGTGTGGAAGCAGGTGAAACAATTAATCTCAGTGAAACAGCATAGTTCATAGTAACCAACTACCTTTGCATTGTTTGCTTTTTCACTTGTATTAACAAACACAAAAGCTGCTCGAACACCAAGAGCATGGCATAAAATCATACAAATCAAACCATTCGTAGGCTTGCAGCAAGTGCACAAGAGCATCACCAGCATCAGGCACGAACACGAATAAGAATCATTTAACATCTTGCAACGCAGTTCTTTTTGATTGAACTTGCTGATAAGAAATACATTCTTGATACAGGGTCATGAAAGCTCCTGCTGTAGCACAGCAAGAATGAGGCTAAAGAGGCCAGGGCTCCCACCGAAATAAGCTTGCTAACATTTTTACCCGTGCTTTGCATCAATTTTCAACTGTTAAAAAATAAATGGAAAGAACAGTCGAACTAAAGATGACTTCACTGTTATGAACATTTCAGCGTTACTTTGCACGCTAGCAGAACTACTATCATTGTCAAAATCATCATGGTTGCGCTTCTCAATATACCCATAATTAACGCTCCCTTCGAAGCATTCGAGTTACACAAAAATTTATGTATAACTAAAAAAGAAGACAAAAGCTGACAATTACTTGACAACTCTGTTGCCTTAATATTCTACTATCATCTTAGGTTAGTCTACCAGACTTCAAAAACTTGATGTCATATTGATCACTATGTCCGCTTGAAAGAAATTGAACTGGTGTTACTGAGCTTAAAGCCGCTTTGAACAAGAATCCATGCTCCATGTGATATTGCTCCTGTCCATGTCTTCGAATGCTTATAGGGCCTGAAAAACAACACATAAATAACTTTGAATAACACGTTGGGGCAAGTCGCTGAACTACCAAACACAGTACTACCAGAAAATTGGCTGTTCATCAAATCAAACAATCGGTTTGCTAATTCACAAAAGAAATTTATAATTAATGCTATTTCGGTTGTTTATGGAGTGAGGGCAGGGATGGCTAAGATGATAACATAAATAATTTTTCTTAATATTTGAGCGGTGTTGGCTTTTGTTTGTGACCGAGCAACATCACAGCACAAGTTGACAGTTTGCCTAAAAGGTGCGATTATATTTACAGTATTCAAATGAATGGTGAAATAACCATTGACTGTAACACACAGCTGCTGTTTATGGTTCATCGTAAATATTTAGATTGCGTATGCGCTGCTGCTTGAGATAAAACCTATGTTGTTACAGTAGCAAAGAATTAAACCTAAACCTAATAGATATATATACCTCATCTAGCAGTAATGAGCAGTACAACTCATCTTTTAATTCAATCACTTTCTTTTACATCCAAACCATTGTTACCTGTAGCTTACCCTTGTAGCCTTCTCCAGTTGCATGTTGAATCTCCAACGCTCTCTTCACAGTTTCATCTGAACATCTCATAGCATGATGTGATAGGCTCTCTAGCATTTCCAGCTAGTCAGGATTAGCATTTTTGTTTATTAATCTTTCCAAATGAGCAATGTTTTTCTGGAGCATCTTTAACTGTCACATAAAAACATTAATTGATAGTCTTGGGTCATGTTGTGGTTGTTGTCTTACAAAGCTATTCACAAGACTGACAACAATAGATGCATTTTACAAACAGATGTAACCATGCAAACAAACATACAACAAACAAACAAATTTACAGACAACAAACAAACAAAAATTTACATGCAGATGCAATCACATCACTAATTGTTCAAACAAAAATCAAAATCATGATCAAGGTAATACTGGGTGGGATGCAACAGGCAAACTTTACATCTTGGTTGTCATCCTCCAATGCGCAACTTCCTCCAATTTGACACTGTCTTCATAATTGTTCATAGTAGCCTACACTTTTCAGGTAACTTTCTGAAAAGTAAGTATGGTTATTGACATTTACTGACAACAAATATAAAATTTAAATATTTAATATGACTGGTACATATCAGCAAACTTAGTAAACGTGATGAAACAATTACAAATTCAAAAATATTTTTTAAATCAATATACTTGCACATTCATGTTTGTGGGGATTAAGAGCTTTCCCGGCCCTTGATAATTTGGGTCTTGATATTTTCAACAATTTTGGTAGATTTGAAACACCAAGGTTAGAATGGCATCTTGTTTCAATTTTTGTTTTCCTCCAAACTGTGATGGTTAAAATAATACTGCAAAAAATTTACAATCAGCGTTTCTCAATAAAATGATTTGACATTCCGAATTTACATCTTTCATCCATTATGCTGCCAAGTAAGGACATCAAAATTATTTTGCATGTTTCTCATTCAGAACCATCAATCACAATGCACGCATTAAACAAATTGCTGGTTCACTTAGCAATAGACCTAAAACTTTACTGACTTTGCACAGCTTGAGCTTTCTTTTCCTATGTATCTTACTCTTATGGGTCCATTTATCTCTCTGGCAAATTATTAAGCATCTCTTTCAAACTTCGCCTTTTTGAAACATTAAGATCTATTCAAGGAAATTTTCTTTAATGTGTTACACACTTTGGAGTAGCCCAGCCAAGCACAATCGCCAATTTTGTCTTATAAAATGAATAGGCCTACTAACTTCATGTTACTGTAACTTGCACTAAAGCCTGTACTAGATTAGGCTAACTAGGCTTACGCTTGACAAGATGAGTGTTATGACAGTAATTGTCAATGAAAACATAAATATACCAGTTCCTAACGTATGCTCATCAAGGCAACTTTGTCTTATACGGAATTTAATTATACCTAACTTAACCAGGAGATAGGTGAGTGACCCTACCTTGTCCGTAGCCAATCCTGCATTTTTTGATGAAACATTTCTGACTTCCACCACCCGATAACCATTACCAAACCTTACATCACGCAAAATCACTCCGAAATACAGTAATATTGGAAGTAAAGTTTAATTTTTATCAGTTTCAGCTTGCCTGAAATCCCTATCTTCATTGAAAAACAGTTATTTTACTACAGAGCTCTGTCGCCTGCATACAAACTAATTCGACAAATCAGCAATTTGGGATCATCAATGGCGTCCATGCATTAATGGTTTCACAACTTGTCTTTATAGTAACTTTGGTTAGCCAACTTAGGGGCACCAACTAGCAGTGGCCATTTATTTACATGTGGTGCCATCTCTAGGCCGCCACAGTTTCTAATGCAAGTTGCGAGCGATCTTTTGATAAACTGATCTTTCATACATCTATCATGAAATCATAGACGAATTTACTTCGACCAAGGCACAGAAGTGTTTTTTGATAAGAATGTTGTGTTGCTTAAACACAAAAACGCTGCATATAGCCTAATGATGTTTTCATAGAATTGCGCCTTTCGAAGTATTCGAACACAAGTAACACATGGCTGGCACTAAATAATTTATTGTGTCATCCAAATTGAGTGTGTTGTATTTATAAAGAAATACTGTGGTCGTTTGCAGTTACAATATTTTGTGTGATTTTTTGTGAGATTTACGATTTGGTTGGTCAATGCCATATAGAAATCCTGACAACAATTTTATTTGATTGTTTTGACATTTTCTATAACAAAAATAAATGAGTATAGAAGTATGCTATCGGTATGGTCCTTACATATAAATGCTGAAAATTTTGAATAGAAAAAACACATATTCCATTTTGAAACATTTATTTTCTTCATGATTTGTCATTGGTAAACTTTCTTAGTTTGTGCTTACATGTAATATTTCAATTCTTAAAAAGGGGGCACATTTAAATTTTGCCATGGGCGCCATTTTGCACAAAATGCCACTGCTTTCCACCACTGTTTTTTGTTGTTTTTTTCTCCAATTTTACCTGACGTTGATTTGATGTATTTTTTGTTACGTTTTTTTACTACTTGTAAAACGTATTCAATTAAAATTTGGTTTGTGCTAACAACAGGGCTGTCTAAGCACTTGAACCAGGTAGTCTTTAGCAAGCCGTTTCTGATTCAACATGTTAGAACACGATTATTAAACTGAGAAACCTAAAATTTCTGATGTTTTCATGTTCTCATCAACATGAAATTTTGTGACCTTTGATGTTATTGTATTTCCTCTAGCTGCATCTGTGATTTCGTAACTTGAGTCCAAAAAATGCGTTACTGTAGCCTACTAGTGAATATTAGCTACACGTCAGCCAGAAAAGAGCCCGCAGGTCTGCCAGTCTGCCACCTTCCCTCATTTCAGCAAGCTGCACTGAATCACTCACTGCCTAATTTAACCAAGAGAATAGAGCCATACATCAATCTAACAATTAGCTTGTCAGTGCAAACTTTTGTTTTACAAAAGCTGTTATCCGCAATCTGGCTCTTGTAATAACAGAAAATTTCATTCCAGCTTGAGCTCCGGATCCGTTTTTATCATAATTTTGACTCCGGTGTGAAGCAAAATTTCTGACTTCACGCCATGTGCACATGCATATGGTCATATTCTACATATCAAATACGCTGAGAAAACTGATGATTAGGGCTTGCACTAGGGTTTGGTGTTTAGGTAAGTGTGTCAGTTTAGGGTTTGGTTTAGGGTTAGAAAAGATACGTAACTGAAATTTAAAGTTCAATATTTTTCAGTGGTCATATTTATACCCGTACTTTAGCTTGTTGTGGGTATCTGAGATTCAAGCAAAAAGCTTTCATTTACACAACACCCATCAAAAAGTAATCGCCAAACTTTATTTCTTTACTCTTTTAGCAGTTCTGGTGGGTATCATGAGGATGTTATCTTTGTTGGTGTAATAATTAACTTTTTGGTTTATGACATGCACATTCGTTTTAGCAGAGTGCCACACACTTTTAGCTGCAAGTTGCATGTTGATTGTTTTGCTCATTACTTGTGGTCCTTGTTTCACCTCTCTCGAGTGAGTTCCCAGTTAGTATGTCAATGTGTGTATCCAGTTGATGCGTCTTGTTGCTGCATCAATTCCCAGTTACTCTGTTACTAAGTTGACTAACCAGAAGGTGCTCTCGTTTTTTTGCCCATTCACGTATTCCTTGAAAAGAACTAATTTTCTTGAAACTACTTTGTCGTGCAGTGTGAGCTGAAATCATAGGATAGGATGTGTCCAACAACCACAAGGTCAAAGATCTATACATTGTTTTGTAAAGACTTCATAGTTTTGTTGGGAAGATTTGTAGAACACAAACCAGTTTTTTTTTAACACTTTGAGAGCCGGGTTAATTCAAACGATTCGCAAAAAGCAGCTGATTCGAACGTGGTTTTGCGGATGAATATCTCTGCTCCTGTTGCTCTAGCGACTCTGCAAAAATCTCAAAAAACGTGGCAAGTCCAGTAGATTAGACTCGAAAAAAAATTTTTTGCTTGGGGGGTACAGGTTGTCTGTGAGTGACGTCATAAGTGGAAGACTTTTTGGCCACCTTGGCCCACTTTGCCTGGCCCTGGAGGCCAACCGTTAGGTGGTAGTATTTCGCTGAAGTTTTTACTGGAAACTAGGCTACAA
>JGI24022J15233_10006880_pt1 | contig 12424 bp, 9 predicted proteins | sample Ectturendosymbi2_FD_15233 | JGI IMG/M metagenome (IMG submission 15233)
GTGGGGTTGGCCAGCATTGCAGTAGACGCAATCCATGGTGTCTTCCATGTGTTTCTCTTTCATGTGCGCTTCTAATGTTTGTCTGCAAAGCAAACACACAAAAACATGAAGTTAGACGGGCTGATGAATTACGATTAGAACAATGAAAATCGCCTTGCTGATGTTGTGCGAAGCCTGCAGCATAGCGAAATACAAAGGCCATACGAACCTGTACTTGTAGTGCCAGTTGCATTTCGGGCACTTCAACGTCTTGCAAGAGTTTCGTGACTGGAAAATCATCGGGAAGACGGGGTCAACCGGGGTCGAGATAGCGCTCACTGGTGACTCATGCTGGTTCCTCGTTTCCTAATAAAATCGTGGAAAATCGGTTGAACTCCATGCACAAGCCGGTGNACAAGTGTTTGGCTGCTAATTCGGCGGGAACCATTCGANGTCATTTTGATTTTGTTTAAGAGTAAGTNAAAACCCAANAAAATAAATATTTAAGTTAAAAAAATCGGTGNCGGTGTACGTGACGACATCCAAAGCACAACCGAGGCCAGAGGCGCACATTGCAGTCGCATTGTCCTCTGCAAAATCCTATCCGCAAACCAAGAGGGCGACTTACGGAAGGGGTAGGAAGCGGATTCGTTTCGGCGATGTCGTCGCTTGTACTTCTTTCTTCTTTCAGCAGCTTTCGACTCGGTTCCTCGTCAACTGAAGATAAGCTGACTTGCGGTGTCAACGTGCTCTGAAAATTGCAAGTCGCGTAAGTGCAGGACGCCAAACGAAAATTCGAGTATGACTTTTCATAACACCGAGTTCTCGAACGCAAGCAGCCAACAAGTCCGTCAAAGCTTGGATAACCCCATGCAGCACCTTGTCCAGGGGTAGACAAAGTTTTTGGCCGCATTGGTTTCTAAACAAATGACAGCGGCAGGATCGAGAGCACATGGATGGATTGTTTTGTGCGAACTAATGCAAGTGGCATGCAAAAAATGGCTTGGATTCATCAGCATAATTAGTTCAAGTTCAGCGGGCCGGATTAAAGAGCTTAACACATGCCAGAATTCTAGCCTATAGCGCGGCCCAAATCTGGATGGAAAAATATAGTTCGATTAGAACAATGGAATTCGAGTGAACTCTCTTTTGTTTATTCGCACTCATAACGTTAGAACTTACGAGGCTCATAATTTTTACTAGAATTACAAAACTGAACCACTGACGAAATAGAGGTGATCACCAGTACCACCGCCAGCTCAACACCCGGTGTCAAGCGAATTTCTTAACTCTGCGAAATTTCTGACTTATTATTGTATGTCAGTTATTTTGCTTCTCAGAGTAAAGGAATAAATTTGGAGATTAATATTTTGATGTCTGTTGTAACAATAAAAAGTTCTGGTTAGATCGTTAAATAGTCCACTTTGGGAATAACTAACGATTAAAAAATAACTGACTTAAAACCCTAACCCTAAGTGCAAACCCCAAACCCCATTAATCAATTCTCAGCATGTTTGACATCGCAGTGAACAGCCACCGCTTACGAAATGCACGAACTGGAATATCACTCTGCGCATGCGCAGATGGCGTGAAATCAGCGATTTCGCAAGTGAAAAATTTCGTTTGACACCGGTAAAAAACATCTTTTTTAACTTGATTGCTTTGAGATATACAACAATATAGTTGACCTTCTTTCAAACTAGGTTAGTAGAGTTTCTGCAGAAATGTCTTAAGTTTAGAGAAAGATTTGATAGCCTTTAGCATAAAAGGGGAACAGAAGAAAAAAACAAGCAAAGATAGTCAATAGCAACAGTAGGTGCAATACATTCCCAGCTGCGTGTCAAACGTACTTGCATCGAGTCCCGTCTACTAGTTGGAGAAAAGTCTTTTGCCGAAATTCCGTGTGTATCGCTCATATCGCTGTCGACAGTTGACATTGAACGTACAACCATCGACGGGTGTGACGTTGGCAGCGAGGTGGCAAATTGCATAGGTGACGTCAGAGCGAAAGACATTGCTGCTGTGCTGGAGTCTTGAGTGCTGACCACGCTTGGTGCCTTGGATAGATCCAATGCGACGTGGCTTTCATCCGAGGGCGATCTATCCTCCGTCAGTGAACGATTTTTCAGATCCGTAACGTTTTTCGATGATGCCACGGCGCTCAGTGTAGTACAGTCGTCATTGTCAGCAGTAACAGCAAACACTGGCTTCTCAAAGCTAGCAGAACAGCCTCTCACCTGCAGCATGCGAACACAAAGGAGTTATTCAAGTTGCTTTGTTTTGCGAAAGGAAGCCAGAAGCATTAGCGATCTACAGTGGGAAATTCCCCAACACGCAAATCAGAAGTGTCAGTGGTCCGAAACGAAAGCACAGTATTTCCACAACAGTCTTACGAAAAGTTGTGTATGAACTGCTACNGCCGACAACAGGATCGTTTCAGAAACCTGTAGATCGTAGCCACGAGCTTTGGACAGTAAAGGACTGTCACCAACNAGTGACGTGAATGTCTGAGCTTGAAGACAGGCAACCAAACACACCTTTGCCTGGATCGGGTTCTGTTTTCGGTTATTTCCTTAGAGTTCAACCAATACGCCTCCTAAAACAGCACACTAGGTAAATGAGAGTCCTTCCACAAGGCGCATACAAGTGCTTTTCATTCATTATTCATTGGCGCGACATATTTGCTTAAAATTTAGCCCGACGTAATAGCGCTCGGGCACCAGAACATCCGGGCAAAGAAAATACGTTCACGGGCCCCTCCCACACCAACGATCGACTGTTCAAACCTTTTATCAAGCGTCAAGTTCACCGAAAGTTCAGAGCAGGATTTGAATGGAAAGGAAGCATCGTGTCTACCCGTATGACTTGTTCGCCTCTTCGACAATTACCTCAGCAACGTTACGCTGGGAAGAATCACGTCCAAAAAAACAACCCTGGTTGTAGTTTCTATTTTCCTTGTCGCGCACCAGCCACAATAGAATATGCTTGTGAACAAAAACCGCACTTGTTCTTCCCTGAACTTTTAATGGATCAAAACAGCCTGCAATTTCTTACTTTGAGGTTATACGAGGCACGAAAAGAGCCCGAATTTATCGTAGTTATAAAGTAAACTGTGCTTCGATCGCTCATTCGATAAGATCTTCATGCCAACTCACCCTGTATCTCACTAGTACACGAAAGCAACAAAGATCCTGCCAACACTCATCAATCCATTACATCTCGCACACAAATGCTTACCACGTACAATATACGCCGAACCAAAGCAAACTGTCGACCTAATTGGCGCAGCCTTCGTCTGCTTTGAAAACACACAGTACTCCGGCGAAGGGCCGCGACCCTCATTAAAACGACGAACGGTGGGGATGGCAGAAAAAGCTAATTAAAGAGACACGCACGACTGACTGCGGGGCCGAGATTCGACACGCTCAGTTGGCGCGCTATTAGCCGAAACGCAATCTGGACAAGAAACGAGCGAAAAGTCGCTTTTCTTAGCGCCGTTTCGCTGAAGCATCAAATTCCCGGCACTTTTTGCCTCGAACTGGACTTCACCACTGACAGGTGCAGAACAACAAAGATAATCTCTTGTCAACAGCAGGAAATCAAAGGAAAATTAGTGGTAACGAGATTTGACACTGCTGTGTCAGAGCGACTTCCGATGGTAAATACACGAAAGCGGCACAACGATTTCATTGTCGTTGCGATGCGCTGGCTGAAGTTCCAAATGATTTGCGAGAAATGTACGTGATAATTTTTTTGTTGTTGCAACGATTGCGCTGCAGCAACTGAGAGTAGTCGTTTACTAGGGGATTTGCATGGTGGCGCTGCGTTAGGCAGCTATCGAGTAAAATTACGGCAAAACAAGCCACCCTACGGCGCAAACTTGCAAAAAGTCTTAGCTGTTGAAACTTCATGCCCACAATTCTGAGTGAAAGTGCTTCAGAAAGAATAGTTGCAACATCCACATATTTGTGAAAAGCATCCAGTGTAAAGACCAGATGAGCAATGACCTGGTTAAACCTAATTTTCGAAATTAGCGGTAACGTAAACAATATTGATTAGCATCAAACAGTAGCAATGCTGTTGCTACTAACTGGCAAAAAATACACCTAGAATTTTTCATGGTACTTTCCTCTGTACAGCACCAGATATTTTTCGCAAAAGAGACACAGCGCTTTATTATACAAAGAAATAAACAGCTGTTCAGCAGGTATAGTTCAGCGAATATTATCCCTGTCGTAGAGAGATAATCCGTACTTGGGACGGAACTCCAGCACCGCGAACTGTACCGGCCGGGGTTTCAGGAAATTTTTAAAGTTTTTTTTCATGAAAGGATAAAAAGCATTGTGACTCTTTGCTAAGCTGTTTAAAAACTTCTTCAGTAAAGGTAAGTATAATCAAGAAAGAAACTAAACGCTTTTACTGTTTTTTTAAATCGACGATCTTATGAACAGCGCGTTTCCAGTCATGCTTTATATATTTTGATGAGATTTCCCAACCTCGGTCAATTTCTACGATAAACTGAAACCGTTCATGTAACTGATAACAATAGACTTGTGTATCTTTATATCGTCACGCCTCAGCGACCATTCTAACCCACCGAACTGAGATCAGGACAATGCAACAAGAAAGTAGCTATATTTGAACATTACACATCACGCGTTTTGCATGCAATGTTGATAGACTGCCCATTTCCTCGATAAGTTAATTATGAGCAATGCATGAGACCAACCTTCTTTCAACTGTTTCTTCATAGCTGTGGAAAGTGCCTGTTCTGAACTGTTTCTCCAACTCCCATTCTTCCCAACCAAAGCGTGTCTGCATCCCAACCAAAGCGTGGCAGACAAGGTGAAAAAACGCGGTCTGCTCTATTTATCAAAATAAAGAGCTCGACCATTTTCCAATCTTTCTGCGTCTACCACGACGCACCTGCCCCTGACAAATCATCTCCCAACAAGCATCACTTTGAAGAGGTCGCAATCGCTGTAAAAATTTATTATCTTTCGTCGCTATCTTTCCGACATCACATACAAGCGCTTGATATGCGCGCAACTACGTCGATTCATCCGTCAAACTCCCATCATGGGAAGACGCAAGCAGTTCCGCGGTCTCGTTAATTAGACCAAAGAATTTCCATATCAATTAACAGCGGGACGTGTACATAAAAACTCCATTTACCCAGAAGTTCGCAACACGATCATTAACACGACGATTCAGCAGTGTTATCAGTGAACAAGCTCCCGAACGGGCTAAGACTGCCTGATTAATTCCTGTTGACAGACTGAACCGCGCAATACATAGACCAGCCCGCCATCCCAGGCCAAGTCAGTTCGAGTCTCATTCATCTTCGCGCTAATTGGAGACGAAATCAAGTTGGATCAATCGGACTGGGCTCAACGTGCGAGTAGCAGGAATTCCGGCCTGCTCATCTTCGAGGCCAATAAGAGGAAATCTTATTGAGAGCGAATTAATTTCGATGAATACAAGGCCTGTGCTGCGCTCAGTAATCAGCGTTGACTGCTACGGATGAATGAAGTTGTTGATCAATGACGCGCTCGGTCGATTTCACGATTGTCAAACGCCAACTATTTTAGAGCCTTAACCGACAGGGGTGTCAGAGGCAAACGTTATTAATACTAGAGCTGCCGAATACTTAACTTGGTGTCTACTACACAAACAAGGTACTCCTACTTGTAATATTTATGAGCAAATCGACTTTTTTCCATTCCACAAAAAAACAGACTTATTAACAACGTTGCAAAGGAGGAAAGAGCTGAACAAACTTCAAAGTGATTGGAAAATTCAGGCTAAGATAAGCCAAGTCTACTTAACGTTGCAGATTAGTGTCTTGTTTCCAGCGAAGCCTTCTTCTTTGGGGCGCAAATTAGGTTTTCCCAACTGCTTGCCATACGCTGTTGGGGAATAATAAGGGAATTCAATTATTCATTAATTAAATGCCGTTAAATTGAACGTTGCCATCGTCAGGTCAATTCCCTTGTGACAGATCGGCCGCGCAAGGCCACCGCGTTTATACAAACAAGAGCGGCAATATCGGAGATGGCCAAAGAACACAAGCTCGCTCAGTGGAACGACGGTTATGCATTCTGAAATACATCATAACCGCGGGTAAGTGCAATCATTCGTTTTTCAGAGACGCGATCCAGCGCGGTCCATTGCAAACAGCCCTCGGAATTAGTAAAGTTGATTAGCATGCTTCAAGTAATTTTTGTACTGCATGATAAGCAATGATAAGCAAATTAAGGCTGCTGTCAGTGACGTTTCGCCGTTGTCAACTGCAAGCTGCAATCAAACGATGAAGGCCTCAATGCAGTCGAAAGCAAAACACCGTCAAGAAGCTGAAATGGCCGCTAACGGCAAGCACAGTGCAAAGCGGTAACTACCAACACCACACTGATTCGGCCTTTGCGGTTGCCTAGCGGAAGGCAGGGATATCCAGAACTCCAAGGACATCTAGGAGTTGTGGACATCCCTGGCGGAAACGCCAGCTGCCTTCGACCACAAGGTCCAAAAAGTCGCTTTGGAACAGAGTTTACGGACAACCACAAAACAATGATCGGAGTTAAACTTTCCTTCAGCTGCCTTTTTCTCGGAATCTTCCGTTAATTGCCTTAGCTATAATAACTCGATGGTGTAACGTTCCTGATCAACTGACGATTAATAAGTTTAAAGTAAAAGATTTCAGTGCGGTACATTGATTATGTCAATTGGCGCAAGATTGAACAACTACTGAGCTTCTGTTGCTTCACCTTGCGCTGCATTAGAAACACAAGCGTAGGAAAGCGACCCTAACCAGAAAAACCTGGACCAGCGGCGTGCGTCATGCATGCCCGAGGACGTCATTGCTGGCTGGACTTGCGTATAACAAAAAAATCTCTCATTTCTGCAGTCAAAAATTTATGTAGTGAAGACTGACCTTTTCTTTCTTTTCTACCGCAAAAAAAAGCGAAGAATCCCCACCGAGCTGCTTCGCTTACTTGGCTTTGCGAAGACTCGTCGCTGTCGCGAAACCAAGGTATGTTGCGTTTTTCATACGCGAGTCCAAATAGCCAGCCTGCGACAGTAACATGATTCGCTTCCAGCGTAGCAGTCGTTTCTTCGCTGTGCAGCGACACTTAAAAAGCTACTCGGGTTCAAAGTTGTGATTCGAGCTGACCTTTTCCAATTCGTCAGCAACTTTCGTGGTCAAGATTTTAATTCTCTGGCTAGCTCTTGAGACATGACTCTTGGACGAACTTCGTTTGACGCTTGGAAGCGAAGTACGAGACGTTCTGCTGTATTGCTCAGATACACCGCACATGCTGACATAGCAGACACACATACAGTTACTGTTCCAAAATGGCTGTCGCCCCAAAGTTTCATTCTGCCCCGTTTTATTCAACAAAGGTATAAAGCAATCGATCCGTGAAAACCTCCTGCGATGCCGTCATTTCTGGTTTATTCTTCACATAAATATAATTTCTTACATTTTAAACTTTTTACAAACGTTCTAACTAAAATCAAGGCTGGTTTTCTGGCTCCCAATATCCCGAATTCAGTCCGATCGCGTCGTAAGCACCTGAGCTTGATGCTTACGGTGTCTGTGATGAATGAAGTTACCCACCGTTGACAAGCGCGTACCTCGAAACCAAAACGATGCGAAGAACCAGATTCTCAAACCACTCCGAAGTAAGCCGCACGCATTAATCTCCATCTGCCTGTCGCGCACCGCGGCGGGATTTTGGCCTGCCAAGGCCATACGTTATTAATTTATCCGAGCTCGCTAATTACCCTGCCTCGATCGATATTGCCCCTGCCTGGACTAATTAACAGGACATTCTCACACCGATTGGACACAATGAGCGCCGTGCGCAGCCCCAGTCCATCTACAACTGATGCAAACAGATTCGGCAAATGAGTTAATGTCACCGGAGTGACGCGAAATTAAAGCGAAGCTCTCTGGAACGATGCTGGTGGCAAAGCTGAACAGCAGCAAACTCAAGTCCCATGGCATTCAGGTAGCCTTTTCGGAAGTGAAAATTTTCAGTCTGACGACGTTCCGAACTCCGTTTTATCAAAAACAGTCCAAAATGCGTGGGAAGAAAGTTGCTTGCTTCAACCTACTCATCCTGGTTTTGGGTTGGTTTCGATCACCAGTCGCAAGATGGTCTCGCGCGTTCTGAGCTCTTAATCTTTGTGGCTCAAGCGTTACTCACCAGCCCTCTTATCTTGCACAGATTTAAGAGCCCCTACCACCCCCACAACTGTATCTTCCAAGTTACCAAGCAGCTTATTCCGTGCTATTCAGCACCAAACGCAAACCGTACTACTCAACGAAGCTAACCCCTGACGTGACTTCGACAAGACAGAGAATTCCGACCAAAAACCACAGGCCACTGAGAACCGAACCGTTCTTTGGCAAACGCTTTTTGCGATTGTCTCACGCTGTTTGAACTGAGTTGTCGTAATCAAATTGTGAACGAAAAAATAGGCGGTAATAGGCGGAGCATCAGCGGGACAATTACGAGAAAATGGCTTGGCTGTAGCGGCATGTTGTTACAAAGCTGAGCAAGCCGAGATGAGCCTAAATTATGCCTTCCCGCTTTCCATTGCTTTATCCAGCTACGACGCAAAGCAAAAAAAAGAGAAAACGAGCGCAAGCGAGCACCGGAGCAGTCATAATTCTCGCGTTAAAATTATTCGCGGACGCATTAAAGCGAAAGAAAATGTGACGAGAGATATGTAACTTAATTTCAATCGCCATCCACGCCAATTTCGCGCGCGCCCAGCGGGAGTGAAAATAATTGAATGTGAAAACTCGCACCAGGGTCAGCAAAATGACGGCACTTTCTCAATCGTCATTATGTTTCCGACCGTGTTTATCGGCGGCGATCGCCACACATGCGCAATTACAGATGAAAGTGCTGGTCGTCTGTCCCTGGGTCGTCGTACTGTCGTACTGGGTGCAGCTTGTCTTGCAATAACAGCCCGTGCCGAATTCCTTGCATGAATTCTACTGCGCTTCCTTAAAACGCGGACGGCAATAACGTCATGACAACCAAGCTGATGCAAGTTCAGCTGAAGAGTCATGTTGTTTCCTAAAAGCCCAGGCGTTCTATTAAAGCAAAATCGATTTTCACTTCCTTATGGAGCGCTTATTAGTCTACATCACTCGGTCGCCAGTAATATTTTGTTCGGCTTACGCAATAAGCTGTTTATTGCGCTTGAATTTCGACATGTTGACAGCTGGATTACTTGACGTCTGCTTGGGCAAAATCGCCTCAGCCTCGAGCAATGCAACTGACGGCGTAGCTTCAATATAGCTGTTCGATATAATTCACTTGATTCTCGCAAATAACTTGCTGTGAACGCCTGAGACCGTTAACGGCTGACAGACTGGACAAGGTCATTACTCAAAATTGCGGAACAGCGGTAGCCCATGGGACCCGCTTAACTCGAACTACGTTTATTTGAACGATTGTCAGGTCAACAAGCGTCAATACTCCAGCGAAACGACGCCATTATGAGCTACTCAAGGCAAAATGGATGGGAAGAGAAATCACGCGGCTTGTTGGTGCACTCTAATCTACCAGTATGGGTATTAACATTTGATCTTGTGCAAGCAGTCCCGGCATTTCGAAGGATGGCACGGCGTAAGTAGGGGCGAAGGCACAGTCGACCTGTTGCAGTGCGTAAGGGCATCGAACTGTTAAACTTTGCCAAAATAGCAATATTTAATAGCGCATTCCTAGGCGGGTGCTCCTACGAATATTTCAACGGCGAAAATTGCAGACAAAAAAACCGCTGCCGCCTGAGACACTTCGCAAAACTCGCTGCTGATGGTCCGAGAAATCGGCTGAACTCAGTGGTAAGGTTTATTCTACGGTCACACACTAGCAGATTTACCGCCAACCACATACTGCTTTCGTCATTTTGAGTACGACCGTAGTACTGCTACCATGGTCTCGAATCTAAGTGGCGTCTTGTGATCGGTTGCTCACGATCACGTGATTTATTGACAAATGGCAAATCGCTTCTTGAATATTTATAAAAGTTGGTGCCATTTCTACAGCTGTTGCGTTGAACTAGTATAAATAAAATCTATGCTCAAAACAAGGAAGCAACTCTTTAGTAATCAATGTTTTTCAGGGACAGTTTTAAAAAATCCCGTAACCGCGTGTTGACCCTTGCGCCCCAACAGAAAAAGAAATCGTTGGCAAAATTTGATAAAAATAAGAAAGATCGAGTCTAAATCCCGAAACACCTTACACTTAAGCTACAATAAACTGCAAACGATAATCCAAACGTAGCGCAGGCATTTGTTTTCTAGCTTGTGCTGCCGTAAATAGCCTTTTCCTGCCCAACTGCACCACGGTTGTCAGAAGAGGGAGCCACAGCAAGTCAGGAATACAAATACGCTTTATCGGCTTAATCCTGAAACAGGATGAAAATCTGCTCAATGCAACATGTGGTGAAGGTCCTAACATGTTGAAAAAAGCGACTTTGCAGCTATCTGCAAAAGACCTGAACAGCGAGACGTTAAGGGTGCAAAAATACCCAATTTGCCCGATTTGATTAAATTCATTGTTTATTGGAAAAACGCCAGACTATGAATCACCGCAATATTTTCGTGTCCACGAACAGCGAGGATAGAATAAAAGGTGATAATTATAAAGAAGGGGCTTCAATCCCAACGCATCGTGAGCATATCGCCACAAGACGGCATCGGTTTCCATGAAAGAAACCACGGAAGAACCGCAGGATGCGGTTAACCTATGTAAATGACCGATTGGAGCCATCAAGCAGTTACCGGTGACGGTCTGTCGAAGTTCCCACACAGAGTTGAATAAAAAAAAAAACAATACAAACAACCCTCTGCAAGTTTTCGCAACTCCAAGGGTCTTTTGGGTGTCGATCGGGACCGGTCCGGGTAGATGGGACGCTACACGAAAAACGTACTTGGCTGCATCACGGCAGAAGAATGAAAACAACCGCCAAGATAATTGGCCAGGACATCGTGATGTTTGTAGCGCACAACTAGCCCCTCTTCCTGCGTTTCCGCAATTAATAAGCGGAAAATACGCACAGATTGCAAAAAATTTGCGCTGTTATGGGACGGGGTTTGTCTGCTTATGCGTCACCGTGCTGGCAGTGGCGTGCAGACCGGCTACCGCAGAGTTAAACTCCAGCTTCCGGAAACTCGAAAGCTCGCCAGTCACCAACTGAAAGGTTATCGTAAACTGTTTAATGCTAATAATTGATCTGAACGCCCAATCAAAGCTTTCTGGCACGCGATTCATTGCTTCATCTTTTCGCCGGTACACGCAGCACACATCTGACCTGAGTTTTATCAGATCTGCAAACCGACGGCTGGTTTTCCGCAGGACAAGAATTCGAGCAAAGTTTTCGACTTAAACTGCCGTTAAGGTTTACATGTGCGTCGGTTTGCGGCTGAGCAGCAAGGACTTGACATTTTCGTTTCGATTTAAAGATAGTTCGCAGCTGAGTTGATGTGCCTCATTTGCAAAGTTAAGCTTTGCAACAAAATGCTAGAGCAAATTTCTTTCAAAAATCTTAGGCTACTTTGCAACCACAAACCGAAAGTACTAAAACAAAAAGCAGCGTTGCAAGCCTGTAAAAATCATACCTCCCTCGACAATTGAGTTCTGAAAACCAGACACTGTTTAGGTTTCGTTGATGCGTCGAGCATTCGTCAAGCCCCAACAAAAAATGTGATGTTTGTTATTTCGAATTTGTTTAATTTAAAACCTAAGCAATTTGTTGGCAGGAAACAAAAAGAGAAGCAGTTTCATGAATCAACTTGAGTTGAATACGTTTTCTCTTTTGTATGAAACAAATTAAATCGTAGAAGGGATGAAAGCAAAACGCCTTCGTACGCGAATACATTTTTCGGAGGTATTACTTTCCTTGTTCCCGGTCATAGCCTTAATTTCAGCCAATTTTTTATAAAAATTTATAATTCTTGGATAAAGGGCTGGGGTTGGGCATTTTGCACTTCTCGATGTTCAGTGTACTGTCACTACGTAAAACTGCTACCCGAATCTCTGTTCCAGTCACACACACCTGCAAGATCCCAACCGTACTGCGTCTTCAATAGGATCTAAATTTTATTTTGAAAACGCCTGTTTATTTCGGCGTTTCAGTTGCTTGTTGAGAAAGAAAAACATACTTTTTACAATTCTGATTGCGAAGAAAAACTACTCGAAAAAACGTTGACTTTGACAGAATTTCCTCACGCCAAGGGCGGAAGTAGAAAGAAAACACACATTCTGTGAAAAAAAGACATGGTCTGATGCTTGGTCAAACGTTTAATCCATTTAGCTACAAAACGGGAATGTTTGAATAAAAGCGTTCCCTCGCCCTGCCTCGACGACCACGTACATGGTCTTTTACTTCGAGTCGGCACACCGTGCTGGAATCAAATACACAC
>JGI24022J15233_10006882_pt1 | contig 12424 bp, 9 predicted proteins | sample Ectturendosymbi2_FD_15233 | JGI IMG/M metagenome (IMG submission 15233)
CTTTTCCGCAGCCCAGTTTAATGTGCAGCCCGCTGGCCCCCCTTAATGTGGAACCCACTTGCCAGTCCTGAGTGTAGCCTGCTGGCCCGCTCTTCTGTGCAGCTTGCCAGCCCGCGGATAATTCATGTTTTTCATTTGGCAACACGGCCCTCCAGCCCGCCCGGCCCGGCGGCCCTCCGTTTAGTGTTATCCCCGGATTCGCGAAAACCAATGTTTAATTTTGCGGTGAGTAATATGGTCATTTTGTGCTTTTTGACAGGCAGTTGAGTATTCCAAACAAAATAGTGTTATTTGCCTAAAATCAAACATTTTGCCCTCAAAATTTTGGACTGGCTATGCCACTGGTTGTGGTGTCAGTATTATGCTAAAAATTTATTTGGGGGGTCATGATGATCTGGCCCCCCCTGGCTACACCTATGACCACAACGTTAGTTAAAATATCATTTGTTGCTAGCATAGCATACACTTATGTTCAGCCACCCGACCATGGCCATCCCTCCGCAACAAGATCATTCCATTCTTGATAACAACAACAAGCTCCAGTGGGACTGAAATCTAGGTCTCAAAAGTTGTGAAAATATACAAATATAAAAGATTGTAACTTTTTAGCAATACGTTTTCAGAGGAAGATTGCATTAAATTGTAACGAAAAATATTTTTTTATTGTATTTTTACCTTTATTCAATGTGTAGCCAGAACCGTTGCCAGAAAGTTGTCAATAGAATAGGGCTTTGCGTTTCTGCAGGTGGGCTTGACATTCTAAAAATTGACAAAAAACACTGGTAGCATTTCATTTTTCAGTTTGGGGACGCTTGGAGCTTTGTTTCGAGGGGCTAAGCCCACCAATTAAAGCTACCCTGTAACCACGGGCCTATGTATAACAAGGAATTTTTACACTCCTGTTATGTCATCACACATCTGTTAATGATATCTGTGCTGACAGGCATTCGTTCTTTACATTCATGTTGGTCCCAGATCAGAAACAACATTTTCTCATTTTTGTTTAGAATCAGTTGCTATTACACCATACAACATACTGTATGTTTGTACTGATACCGCTCCAAGGATCATCAGCTCGGACCATTAAGACTTTTTTGGTCTGATACATGTATTTCTGAATTGGTAGTGTTTATTTTGCCAAGAGCGGCAACAGCTCTGCTGGATATATTTTGCCATTTGAACTCGTTGGTTGTGAACTGTTACCAACCGCATCCACTTTTCTCCAGATATAATGCTGTGTTTGTGACACTAGTGGTACGGTGTACGTAGTTGAAAAGATGTGTCTATGACTGTTCTGGGAATGCTCATCAGTTCGGGTCTTGAGTCTTGCTGGATGTGACACTTTTAATGGGAGCACTTTTCATTTACTTTTTTTGACTCAGTGTTCAACAAAGGGTTATGCTTCAGATGGACCCATTTCTAAAGAACAGTACCAGACATGAGTGGTTTATTTAAACCACTGGAAAACGCCATCATATATCAGTTAATGCCTGCTTTGATAGGACGAGGGATAGATGATGCAGAAAGACAAATAATAGCACTTCCTCTCAGGCATGGCAGGCTAGGTTTGATAAACCCTCAGGGAACTGCCAAGACAGAATATGGGCAATTCCATGATAAAGATACTCGTTTGTTGAAAAAAATAAAACCATTTTCTGGAATTTTTGTGTGAGCCAGTCAAAGATAATTGCCCACCCCTGCTATAATGCATTGTATATAGACCTTTAGAAGAAGGAAAACTAATTAACTGATACAGCATACATGGGCCACAATTTTTCTCAGCTGGGGAAGTGTAAATAAGCACTTATTTAACAATACACGCCTCTTTGTTGTTTGAGTTGTTACAATCCACTGCTTGGTCACACTAGTTCTCATGGCTTATGTTGAGCAGCCATTCAATTGTCTCATCATCCAGAACTGTTAAACCATGCAGTACATGGGAAGGTCAATGGACTGGACGTTGGAGGACAACATGGTTGACAGTTTGTTCTTTTTCTTACTCACAGTCCTCAGAAGTGGCCATACCTCAATTTCTTGTGGAAACATCTGACACCAGTGTAGAAGTGGTTAAGCTGAACCCATACTACCATAGAAGGGCCATTCTAGGAAGGTGGGTACCGATGTCGGGGATGAAAGTATGGAGTCTCAGTGTTGTGCAACCACCCTGCATTTCATGGATGATCTGCCCAGAGCACTGTACTTCTGATGATGTTGTCATATGAACTGCTGAGTCGTTGTGGGTCATGTACAAATAGGTGTCTCGATTTGAGCCGCCATGCATTTCCACTTGGTGGACAGGTGATCACTGAGTGGAGCAGGTGTCTAGGATCCATGGTACAGCATGCTATAGACAGTGTGGCTCCTTTGTGACAAAGNTCAGCAGGTTGAATGCCTGCAAAGATAAGAAGATTGTCTACTGTTGTAGGATGTAGGCATCCAGTCACAATTCGCAAAGCTTCGTTGATGGTAGGGTCATTGTGGCAGGTGTGAGCACTGTGGAACCAGACAGAAGCTCTGTGTTCTGCTCTTGAATGGACCAGGGCTAAGGTGGCTGTTATCAATATCTATTGCTAAGGCAAGGTTGTTGCTCCAGCCAGAGCCAGCAAGCCACCTCAAGAGTGCGATGCATAATGTCAATAGTAGAGCCTACTGATAAGTGTTTTTGGGCCGATACTTACGTTTTTATTTTTTCATTGCCGATAACCCATCCCAATACTGATCTTTTTGCATACTCAAGCAGTGTCTATTTTGCCTGTGAGGCAAAATGAATACTCCTGGAGCTATTTTGCATTCAGCCAAACATGATTGGTTGAACTAGTCACATGACAAGTTTGGAATGCATGTTGATTTTGATGTCTGTAAAATGTATTATTTTTAAGCAATACTTCCCAAAAAATATTTTATAACCTTGCCTCAGCAGTAGATTAGTGGATATCATGCATAATGCTACATTACAATACATAAATCAACTCACCAAATGTTTTCATGCACTGTTATGGGATGTTTTCATCCGTCGTAGCTATTAGCATTCAAGTGAATGCACAAAGGCAAACATGTGTTGTGTATAAGTACTCCCTTGTGTAGGCCTATGTACCTATGCTCAGATGCACATCTCACAAGTAGGTAAACAACAATACACAACGCATTACCAACATAAACCATCACTTTGTTTCAATGAAGACCTGTACAACATCAAATTCTGTGTAAACCTGACTCACTGTTCACTATGATGTAGGCACTTTTTTGATGCACACTGAACGCCTTGTCTCACTAGGAGGCCTTGCTACAGCCAAGCAAAACAACCAACCACCACAGCACACAACTTGATTTGTTCACAGGCAGTGATCTGCTTACCGCACAAAAACCTACAAGTGAATGTTATGTCATAGAGCAGTTTATCGGGACATTTCACATTTGCGTGGTGATCTGATTACCTTGGACTATTACACACTACTTGATGCAGTCAGATAGCTGTGTACTGTTGACAGAGAATTTGCAGAACAGGACAGATAATTTGCATTAATCAGTCAGAGACCAAGTGGCAACTTTGGTTAACAATAATGTAGTGGCTTTTATGAGCAAATAGTGCTGATATATATCGGTGAAATTCGGCAACATCGTCACAGCGGCCGATATATATCGGCATGCAGATGCATCGGTTGAGCTCTAGTCAACATTTTGTGAAGTAACTTGAGGCATCAGTGATACTTGAGCGACCTATCCAACATTACTGCAAGGTGTTTGGGCTTGGAGCAGAAGGGCAGGGTTTTGTTCTTGTACATGACTTTCAGCACATGTCTAGCTTCCTTGTTGTTGAGGTAGAAGACTGCCGACACTTGTTGTAGAGCTGTTGCTTCCAGAGGTATTCACCTACAGTTGCCATGTCTTTGCTCAGCACCCCTATTACTGCTTGCCAGTCTCCACCAACATGTGAGATGGCTAGGTCACTAGCATATGTATACTTCCTGGAGATGGTGGTTGCGCTGTTTATAATATATGTTACTGGATTATAGCACATTCTGGTGAATTGCATAAAATCTTTCAAATTTAATATGAGATTAATTGGATTCATCTGTGCCCATTTTTCTTAAAAAATATGTGTAAGTTTTAGTTATTTATGCTGGTCAATTTAAGACTTTACAAACATGACCTGTGGTACATACACACATCTGTATTTATGTATATTTCTTCTTGTTTGCAGGTTGTTGCTATAATTAAAAACCACACAACATGGTTCGGAAAAAAGTAGACAATCGAATTCGTACTTTGATTGAAAATGGAGTTGCACAAAAGCATAGGAGTATGTTTTTCATTGTCGGTAACCAGTGCCGGAACCAAGTTGTGATTTTACATCACATGTTATCTAAAACTCAAGTGAAAGCAAGACCCTCTGTATTGTGGTGCTATAAAAAAGAATTAGGGTTTAGCTTGTAAGTATGAACAGAAACACTTTGGTCTTTGATTTGTTTGGCGTTTTGGCATAATGTGCTTAGTAGTGTTTTCATTGTTATCACTTGAAGTGTTGTGTTGCTTCAAACCAAGTTTAAGCAAACTACTAATTTAATTTTAAACTCTACAATGGTTCGTGGAAAGTTGATGAAAGCAATAGCCCTTTGAAATATTACAAACTTGTTGATTTAACAAACTTCATCTGACTTCATCTATTTTATGAATTCCATTCAAGTTGGACACAAGTTAGGTCTCAGTTGTAATCAAAATCTGGGTCTCCAGATAGTGTAGCTTGTAAGGCTAGGTGGAGTACACTTTAGGCCATTTTGGCTCATGTTACCTGGCCCTAGGAATTTTTTGACTCAAGCGTTTATTGGAAACTAGGCTATAATGCGAGTCTTTTGAGTCTTTGATTGGTTTTCTAACGTTTCTGGTTCAAAAGTTTTGGTCTAGAACAGTGGTTCTTAACCTTTGCAAACATGCCGAACCCTTACATAGTTTTCCAAGCTTTTGTTGGACCCAATTTTTTGCCCAATACATTAGAAAGTAAAAATGTGTTAGGGAAATGAAATCAATGAACAATTTACATTTAATTATACAGTCATGATTCTCATGACTGTTGTCGAATCCCTGAAACGGCTCTGTCAAACCCTAGGTGTTCAATCGAACCCAGGTTAAGAACCACTGGTCTAGAAACAATAAAAATTGATAATTAATAAATTCACTTGGGCATTAATTATTTGTTTTGTTGATTTTAGGCCATTGTCAAAAATATACTTAGGCAAAACCAATATGGACAAGAACACTAGAGTGCAATTGCTATGATGATTTTGCATCATGATGTAAAAGTGAATTACGGGAAAGTAGTATTTTTCACAGCAAACAGGGTCGCCAAGTGTTCATGCCAATAAATATTTTTTTGAAATACAATGCTTGACTAGTGTTTTGTTCAGATAATGTGACGACAATTTCTGAGGCTAGCTGTTGTGCTTTGTAATAGGAGAAATTTGTCATAAAAATACAGCTTCAGGCACATTCATGTAGGAGAGGCCTTGTATTGTGTCTACTGCAGGAGGAGACATGCAGCAATCACTACACCTGAATAAGAGTGTTTGTGTTACAACACCCATTTTATCAGAGAGGCAGGGCGATTATATTTTGTTCTCCTCTACCTTAGAACATCCCAGCATTGTAAAATAATTTGAAATCAACTGATGTGCCACGAATGAGTAAAATCAACCATCTTTCTTGATGTGCTGTTATAGTGCTTCAGAGTACATCATAGCTAGCTAACAGCTATGTAAAGAAATGGCTTACCTATAATGTAGGAAGCTCTGTATTAGTTTGTTGGAACGGTGTTGCACACCTAGATTTTGTGTTCATGCTTTGTTACCATATGCAGACACAGGAAAAAGAAGATGAAACAACTTCAAAAACGAATATCCAGTGGAACTCTTGACATTAAAGATAACAATCCATTTGAATTGTTTGTTGCTGCAACAAATGTGCGGTATTGTTACTACCATGAAACACACAAAATTCTTGGAAACACATATGGAATGTGTGTTTTGCAAGTGAGCTTTTATGCTGATTTCATTCTATGACTTGAGTAAGTAAGAAGAATATCAATGAATATCTTATGTGGAGAGAGCTGAATGGGGACTCATACAGTAACCCAAGGGCTGTGTTATGATGCTGGCCTAACAATGGCGGTACCTGAACCTAACTACAAAAAGCTTTTACATCTTATTGCCTGCAAAAGGTATTGTGAGTTATAAGCAAATCATTTTTGGCTGTCTCTACATTTGCTTGAAAGGAACTTGTTCACTCGCTGGCCGAGCACTTTTAAAAACTGGCCAATAAAGTAAATAAACTAAATGTGAATTATTTGAAAATTCCCAGAGAACATCGCGGGCCACATGTTGAAACTTGAAACCCTTAAACTAGAGCATAATTAAAAGCAATACAGTATTTGTTATGTTCTCCATTTTCAACTTTGCATAAAATGAGTTTGAGTACTGTATCAGAGATTGGTTGCCTGCAGAATTAGACAATAAATCCAATTGAAAACTTATGCCAAAAAGGTTTTCAGCGTTTTTGGGCTATTTATCTCCCTAGATGTAGGTAAGAGTTGATGATTCACTAAAAATATTTGAGCAAAGATGTAATGGAGTTTTTAAGTTTTTTAATGCTTGGTTGCCAAACTTCTAATAGAGTTATGGTTTGTCGAAGAGGTTTTTCATCTTTTGTGTTGAAGTGATTATATAGCAGCTAAGTTGGTGAAAAATGTTCAGTCTTGTTGAGATTAGTTGTTTTCTTTTCAGGATTTTGAAGCTCTCACGCCAAATTTACTGGCCCGTACTATTGAAACTGTTGAAGGAGGTGGAATTGTTTGCTTTTTACTACATTCTATGAAGTCTTTAAAACAACTATATACTCTGACTATGGTGAGCTTTTTGATGCATATGTCAGCTTTGTCTCAATTATTTTGCATCATAAAATGATTGGTTGATTGTCTTCCTCTGATGAAACTTCTGCTTGAGTGGCAGCTTGTGCAACAAGTTTTAATTTCATAGTCAAAGAGAAAATATTCTTAGGAGGCTAAATTTTGTAATGTGGAGAAAGCTGAATTTATAAAATTAAGATCGGAAGGAAAACCATTAAGAGAAGAAGCTGGCAGTAAACAAGCATGGTTTACAAATATTGTATAATTTAAAAATTATACCACCGTTATTGTGTGCTATTGTAGTGTTCATGCATTTTCCTCCACTTTTATGCACATGTTTGTGCGTGCTGCAGGATGTACATGCCCGCTACAGAACTGAGTCACATCACGATGTGGTTGGAAGGTTTAACGAAAGGTTAGTGCAGGCTAAATTACTCTAGTAAAAATTATTCGCTTCAGTGATTTTCATTCGTCTTTGTCAGATTCCTTTTATCTGTGGCTTCATGCAAGAATTGCCTTGTTATTGATGATGACTTAAATATCCTACCAGTCTCTTCACATGCGTTAACTGTGACTCCTCTTCCACCGAAGACTGCTGAGGAGCCTTTATCACCATCGGAACAAGAATTACTTGAACTCAAAGAATCGCTTCAGGTAACTCAGCCATGGGCATAGCCTGGGGTGAAAGCACGGTCGCGTCCCCCAATTTTGGAAGGTAATTATTGAACTGTTATGCGAAAATGTCATGAACGCATAAAGCCAGTCATTTATTAAATTTCATAATTCTCTCCTTACACAAATACTTTTTGTGGGTACCCGCCTGAAATTCGGTGTTAATTGGGCCTCAACACCTTACGCAACGATCATGATGTGTTGGATGAAAGTTTGGCTAAATGCATCACAGTTTTGAAGAAACAGCAAATAAAACTATTAATCGTTGCTCTCGTCTAAATTGCGTCTATTGGCGTGTGTAATTTTCTTTCCTGTATCTGGTCGTGTTATTTTTACAGATAACGCAATTTTTCTAATTTTCATATGCCGCGCTGTTGTTTGCTGCTTTTTTACAATTACTGAAAGGTTTGAATTTTAATTCATAAACCCATCCTGGAAGTTCGGAAATGAAGGAGTTGTCAAAGACGGGTTTATTTGTGCTCTGCTTTGTTTGCTTGAAATTTCAAATGACTAGTTTCCTACATGTGCCTGGATTTCATACGCAGGTGTTTATTTCTAAATGTAGTAGTTCGTCGTTGAAAACTCAACGGAAGCACGGCATAGAAGTGCATTTTACCGAGACCAAGTCACCAAACACACAGAAAATTTTCACCAAGTGGCTGTGTTTCATAATCAAGATTCCCAACTCATTAAACACTTCAGCTGATCTAAGGAATGCCACCACTGTTTTTTACTATTTGATGTCTTTACTTGACATCTTGCAGGACACGCAACCTGTCGGTGTCGTTGTTAACTGCTGCAGAACTGTTGATCAAGGAAAAGCCTTGCTGAAATTTGTGGACGCGATTTCAGAAAAAACACTGCGAAGTACTATCGTTATGACTGCTGGTATGTAATTTTTGTCCAAGTCTTGATTGTATTCGACATTCGGATATATTAGCTTTAATGATACGGAATTGGAAAATCTTTTTAAGCAAACGAGTACACGTCAGTTAAGCGTTGTAAAATGAACTAGTTTCGCCATTGGCAAATCGTTTATGAAAATGAAGTATGCGACGTTTTTCTAGCTGTTGTGAAATGCAAACACTTCTCAACGCAGACTTGTCAACCAGCGGAGCTCGAGCTTCGCTNGCACTTGACGTACAGTATATGTTGTTAAATTCAGCCATTGCGTCGAAATGCGCCGACGACGTATACCAACGAGCGTAACGGTTTTCTTTGCAACTTTTTTGCTTTGCAATCACGCCTGGTGGTCAGCAAGCATCTCTATCTGTTTCAGTTTGCGCCGACATTACCGTGCAAGTCCCATATGCGCTTTGCTCGTGGAACTCGCTGCTGCAAATCTATCAAATCAAAATACAACAACTCATTTCTATGTACGATTGTGTTGACTTGCATGTTGCGCAGTAACTGATTATAAGATTTTCGCAAGTGTCGGACTAATGTGCACACACCATACCTTTTTTTTCAGCCAGAGGAAGAGGGAAGTCTGCCACACTGGGCCTTTCGATTGCTACGGCTGTGGCATTCAGCTACTCCAACATTTTCGTGACATCTCCCAGTCCTGAAAATCTTAAAACTTTGTTTGAGTTTGTTTTCAAAGGATTTGATGCGTTGGGCTATCAGGTAAAAGCAGGTGGTTTTCAGCGGCGGTGCACTTCGGTTTGTAGCTTTATTTTCATGTGAATCTGCAGTGTAATTCGTTTCAGATTTTTCGTATTGCGCTGATCATCTTTTCTGTGAGTAAAAACTCTGATCAGCGATCACGTCTAGAGCGGTTGCGATGAAAAGTTTTGAATCTCTGTCACAATTCCGTTTGCGTGTTGAAGCGTTGGCAGTGCAACAAATGAATATTTGTGCGCAGCAACACCTTTGCAGAACGATAATCCGCAGCGTGGTTTGTCTTCAGTGCAATGTTGCCGGTCGTGTGCAGGGTTTGTTCAGTCTTATGAATTACATTAAGGCAAAACCATAGTTCGTAGCAATTTCGTTTAACCTTACGAGTGTGATTGTACTGTACCCCCTGCACCACAGCTGGATGCATCGATGGTTGTAGCTCGAATGTGCTGCTATTCTTAATCCAGTGTTAACTCCGCAACAAACCTATATGTGGTTCTAGAGCAGGAATCTCCAAATCACGACCCGCGGAAACATCCCATCCGGCCGCAAGGACAATTTGTCAATAACGAAAAATTAATATATCTGCGAAATACTTCTTTATTTGGTAGAATGTAACATATCCCGAAACAGTCACATGGCCTAAGATGTTTAGCCCTCGAACTGTTGTGCAGAAGCTTATGTAGTCCTCTGACAAAAAATTTTGGAAACCCCTGTTCTAGAGCATTGCGGTAGCCTATCGTTTACACTCGCTGCAACGTTATCCAGGAACATCTCGATTATGAAATCTTGCAATCCACAAATCCGGATTTCAACAAAGCCGTTGTCCGAGTGAATATCTTCAAAGAACACCGACAAACAGTACAGGTGTGTACTTTATTGTAATCAACTTGCTAAATCCTTTTGTTCTGTCGCACCTTCAGGTTTCATATGTTTATGTGTGTTTTGCTTTCTTTAGTACATTCACCCAAGCGATTCGGCCAAGCTTAGTCAGGCGGAACTGTTAGTGATCGACGAAGCTGCCGCCATCCCTTTGCCCCTGGTACAAAAGCTCATCGGACCGTATCTCGTCTTTATGTCGTCCACAATTAACGGGTGATTCTTCTGTGTTTTATCGTTGTATGAAAGGCACGCTCTGCTTGCATCGTCCACGCTAACCATTCCTGAGCACTATGTGTTTGTGTTTCCCTTATATTCCCGTGTCGCTGCTTTTATTTCCCGCACATGTCAAGTTTGTTCGTTGTGCGATTGCCAGATACGAGGGAACTGGAAGGTCATTGTCGCTGAAGCTCGTCAAGCAGCTGCGTGATCAAAGCGTGTCTTCAAATGCCGCATCGAGACCGGTGAGTTGTTTCAGTGACGAACGCAATTGTTCTCTTTTTCGTCGCGCCCCCGCCTCCACGAACTACACGACAGGAATCAGCTGCTATTTTTCCCGCTGCTTGTCTGGGTTTTGTGCAAATTACAACTGTTAGTTTTTCTGAGGGGAAATGTTTNTCAACTCACCGTTCGCGGTCGACTTTTCTTTGTGCAGGTGGGCGCTGCATCACTGACTCGTAGTTTACACGAGATAGCTCTGCAAGAATCTGTCCGTTATGCTCCTGGCGACCCGATCGAAGAGTGGTTGAACAACTTACTGTGCTTGGATTGCGGATCGTCTCCATTCTCTCGAATATCCATTGGTCTACCGCCACCGGACTCTTGCGAGTTATATCCTTTCAGTGAAAAAATTCTTTAAAAAAGCCATAGTATTTAAGATTGTACGTAGAGTTCTTGTGGGATAAGCGGTGCTATATTGTGTGAACCAGCTGTGAAACTGGTTGGAATTTTTGTGTTGCATTTTGTTTCTTGTAACTGTTTTTCGTCAACTTTTTTTTCATTCCCTGTCATGGCTGCCACAAAACCGCAGGTCGTTCTTGTGCGATTCGCGAACATCGCAAAAACATGTCAATGTCAAGTTCGGTTCCTTGACTGCATTTTTCTTGTTTTACGTACTACGTGAACCGCGACACCCTTTTCTGTTACCACAAAGCTTCTGAAGCCTTCCTGCAAAGGTTGATGTCTTTATACGTCGCTTCGCATTACAAGGTAAGCTGCTATATGCTTTCCTGAACGGTTTTATTTTATGTCCAACATGTGTCAGACCTTTAGTGTCGCTTGTGGTAAGGGCTTATCTTTAAAAATTCCGAACTTGCAGGCATGCATTTGTAAAACCGCCTTCCCTTGGGAAACTCGTTGGTTACCAACTAGCACCGTTGCCTTGGTTACAGAACAGTCCCAACGATCTGCAAATGCTGTCAGACGCTCCAGCGCACCACGTCTTTTGTCTCCTCCCACCTGTTGCACCGGACCAGAAGTCACTGCCTGATGTCTTGTGCGTTTTACAGGTACGCGGTTGCTTCTTGTTGAACAACGACGTGTATGTGAACCTGCCCGTGACGTGAATGACTGCAAATAAAAGTCAAATGCTTTCTTGCTGCGCGTAAACTGTTACAGCATTCTTTTGATGCGGTTTTGTAACCGACTCCACTGGCAGGCAAGTTGGGATCCTAAACCTTTGTTAGGTGGCAGTGTCGTATTGCATTTTTGCAATATCGTGTGCGAAGCTGACAAAGCGGTGACAGTAGCTTGTGGCGTGACAATAAAATGCTGATTTTGTATGTTTTTGTCGCCTTCAGCTGTTTTTTTTTCGCTGAGACATTTCGATCATTTTTTGCTTAAACATTTCGGTCATTTGTCTCACAGTTGTATTAAACCTTGCCATAACAGTATTCGTTAGCCTATAATTTCAGACATTCTGACCGAATTGACTTCGTTTTTGACGGTGATTTGAAAAAAATTTTGGTCTATGACCGAAAAAAAGCAGATCATCAGATGAGCAAAACTAGCATTAAATAGCTATTGCCCTTACTTTTGAGCGACTCCCAGCGGTCGACGTGTTTTTGTAAACATGCGCTCAGTTATGTTTCTTAAGTATCGATGGCTTTTTTATTAACTGCTGAAGTGATTTTAACAGATTATGACAACAACGAAAAATTTAGAATTCATGAAATTATGTTTCGCCATGTAACTTTTTTGGTTCGATTCCGATTCGCACGTTGCTTCGTAGCAACGAGATGAATAGTTTTGAGCTTAAGAGTTCGGTTGATGTTTGAAAACACCGGGTGGGAAATCACTCGAAATTCAAGAAGAACCTCGGATGTATCTGTTAACTGTTGTTTGCTGCAGATTTGCCTGGAG
>JGI24022J15233_10006884_pt1 | contig 12421 bp, 8 predicted proteins | sample Ectturendosymbi2_FD_15233 | JGI IMG/M metagenome (IMG submission 15233)
CTTTAGGCAGCGCCGGTTTTAGGGGGGGGGGGCAAGGGGCCCGGGCCCAAGGCCCCCCACCATCCTCATGTGTTCTGCCATATGTACTACATGTACGTGCTACTTAATCATTTTTATTAGCGAAGAAAGTTCGTAAACGCAATTAAATTATCGGTAGTCCAGCCAGACGGCAGTAATTCACTTGTATATTATTTGATATTGTGACGAAACAACTATTACACTTAAGACAATGTTTCCACAATGTCAGGAATCCATTCTGGAGTACAAGTATAAAGGAGATAAATTCAAAAGCAATATCTGTTTTTGTGGGAATCACTCGCTCAATCTTGTGGACGTTCATACAGTGGGATCTTCCGAACTCTCTCATATCTTTTCACTCCTATTTCACGAAATGTGATACTATTAGTTCGTTAAGCTTCTATTGCATGTCGTGCTTTGCAAAAAGTTAGTAAACTGGTTGAAATGTGCTTATTGCAACGGCATTCCTCTCTCATCGGCATACATAACACGCATTTGGATTCTTGCACTGCGAGCAACATTGTAAAAATATTTTAGCTATTATCAGTTATGCTGCACAGCGTTGAATTGGAGGCGGCACAATCGCCAAAATCCAGGGGCGGCAAGCTATGCTGCTACGCCACTGTTTGTAACCTGCGTGTCTTGGTAAAAGGTAGGACATCTACATGCTAGAGCAGGGCTTCTCAAACCGTGGGTCGCTACCCCAAACGGGGCCGCGAAACAAATTGGCTTGACAAATCAGATATAACATATTTGTAAACTTTACAAGAAAATNAAAAGTTGGCCTGCAGTGAATATATTTCTACTACATTTTTAGGGGCAATGTCGTGCTTTATGCTTTTTGTTGTTTACTGGGATGACTACTTGAGCTATCAGATGATAATAATCAACAAAACAAAAGTTGCGCGTTGTTGCGTCATGATTGTTTTAACGGACTGACCAATATTGACCTTACTTCATTCATTCCGACACGAAGGTATGATTCTTAGGTCTAGTCTATGGGCTGCTAACTGCTTTGAGAGCACACCAAGTAGTTTCAGACTAAAGTTCAAAGCTTCATAGACAGTTTCAAAAGCACTTGGGTCTTTGATACAGGAAAAGTTTGATCCACAGACCAAACACAATTGAAATTTCAGGAGGCCACACACCTGTCATGCCCAGGATGAATTTGCGGAGTTATTAAACGACAAAGTTTGCGACTGGAATTTTCAAAGCAGAGTTTATGTCATATTTGGAAAGGACAAGAAATTAATGCCCAGTGATTTCTGATCTAGCCATTCATAAACTCTTAGACTTTTGCACAAGATATTTGTGTGAAGCGGTGTTCTCAAAATTGATNATCATCACGTCCAAAAGCCGATCCTTTTTGAAAAATATTTAGAATGTCCTTCCTGTTCCATTGTCTTGTATCAATCTACCAATGGATGATCTGTGCAAAAATTATCAAGTGCATCCATCCCATCAGCTATTCTTGGTACCTTCTATAAAGTGAATTGTATTTTTGTTAATTTTTTTCGCCTTTGTTTCCATTACGTGGTAGTTTTGTTAGTGTATACCAGGCCTGCACAACATACGGCCCGCGGGCCACATGCGGCCTGCGAGAACTCAGTTGCAGAAAATGTTGCAAAAGCCCGACTTCGGATAATTACTTGTCCTTTCAGAATTTCTTCCAAACTATGACGAAATAGACTTTTGCGGCCCGCGGCGAGTTTATGTTGATCAATTTGGCCCTTCGAGCTTTCTGAGTTGTGCAGGCCTGGTGTATACTTTCGTGGATTGTGCATTTTATGATTTCGCTATGCACAAAAATGCCTCTTGAAATTTGTAATGAGACGTTCACACGTATCATTAACATCTAGGCTATCCATCAATTCAAAGGGGCCGCATAGAAAAACTTTTTTTAAATGGGGTCATAGTGCAAAACAGTTTGAGAAGCCCTGTGCTAGAGTACATGCTTCGACTTACAGCGGTTAATGGGAACGGTTGATTGATTGTTTCAGTGACCAATAGAATGTGTGTATTTATTATACTGTATTAATCTCGTGCATTGTTGTGACTCTTGTGAGAAATTGGACGGAGTTGCTTTCGTACCAGTGCCTTCACTATGAATACTGATACCAATAAAATTGGTTCAGTTTTGTTGTTTATGCCAAAACATGGTTTTTCAAATAAGTCAAGAGTACATTGATTAGGCAAACATCAATGTTTTTACTGAATCAAATGCGGCAAACAGGCATTAAGCACTGGCGCTTAGTCACAAAATATCCTGAAGCCAGGGGCGTAACGAGAGGGGGCGAGATTCCCCGGGCGCTAATTCACTATGGGGGCGCTGAATCACTGCAAGGGCGCCGAAAAGTCCCAACAATGTCACAAGCACTTTCTTCAATACAGTAAACTTGCCTTCAAAAGAACTGATTTGACCATNGGGGCGCCAAACTTCGACCATGGGGGCGCCGAATTTGCTTTTTGCCCCGGGCGCCATCTAAACTTGTTACGCCCCTGCCTGAAGCTTAAGCAACATTTTTTCACGGTTTTCTTTGTTTTCGGAGAAAAGCGCGTAACTGAACAATTGTCCTTAGTTTTGTGCAATCGTTTTTCAAAACTTAGGAAGAAGCCGGCGTGTTCTTCCCATGCTTATTGGCTGCCCAGAGCACACAATCAAAAATCTTATGTGATCAGACTGAAAACAGACAATATGCTACCCAGTTAGTCGCTGAAAATTAATAAAATAATTTGTTTTAAACATACAATAAAACAAAAATATTGCCCCCCTAAAAATGTATTTTGTCCCCCCAAACCTTAAAACCTGGCTACGGGCCTGACTTCATCCAGTGCTCTCGATCAGAATTGTAGGTCGGGCTGAAGTTTGTTAAAACGTTTCTGGCCTACATCAATTTTTTTTCTAACTAAACAACGGACACATTTGACGCCAGTTTTACAGCTGAAGCAATCTGTTCTAGAACAACTGAATTAGGTCAAGTGCCCATTAGAAAAACTGCCAACCAAGTAACAGGATTGCTGTTGGCAATTGTCCTCATACCGTAGCAATCGAGTTGATTAAATCTTCAAAAAAATCATTTATTGTAAATTATTTAGTCATGTTGACTTTGCTGCGCTGAGTGCGACACCAATATCCCACAGTTGCGCAAATTTTGACTCATTCAGTAAATTTGGCTTTCGGGCCTAAATCAGCTTCGAAAATAAATGTCCGGCCGAGTTTGGGGTTCATGAGGTCCGTTTGCAACTACTCTCGATAGTAGCGGCAGCAAGAATAGGTCGAAGAAGCAACAGAAGGCGTGTTTCAATTAGTTGGCAACAAGATTTCGAAGTCGTTGAAACTACATGCGTGGGACGCCATTTCATAAGGATTTTTACTGCTTGCCATTTACAAAACACAAAATTAAGCCTACACAAGATGGTGTGATCAAAGCGACTGCGCAAAGCTTTTATAGGAAGGGCCACCCAACCACAACGTCTGCCCTGGCGGTGTCAAAGCAGATTCGCTGAGGCGATTTTATTGCACACGACTGGATTTCACGCGTCAGGCATTTCCACATCATCAGCGATCGACAGATCTTGAAGCATCTCTCGCAGTGATATCGTCGGGTATTCCGCCTCGTCGGCACTGGAGGGAGGATCGCGCGAGCCATCTGCAGAACGTGTAATCGCTGTAGCATGGCCAAAACATTCGGCACGCAAAACGCAACCTCAAATTTTACAGGTGATTTTTGGCAGTTTTGAGAGCAGGCAACTACAACATGAAGAAAACAGTTCAATCATTAGTTCTTAGCTCTTTTAATGCTTGCCCAGAATACCGATAAAGCTCTAAACCTTAAGAGATTCGGTAACATTTGTTATGATGGCCTAAACCAGGGGTCTCCGAACTACGGCTCGAGGGCCAAATGCGGCTCACTGAGCCATTTCATCCGGCCCACGAAGTTACTTCATCCGGTCACAAAGAGATCTGTCAATAATGAAAAAGCACTATTGATGCGAAAAATTTGTTTGTGTGACGGTATGAAACATACCCTGAAACAATCACATTACGTAATATGTCTGGCCCTTGTACTGTTGTGTAACAGCTTATGTGGCCCTCTGGCAAAAAAGTTGAGACCCTGGCCTAAACCATCCTTTCAGTCTTTGTTGGGACCCGTGAGGCGTTACATGTAAAACATACAGTAGTATCCTACCGATCAGTAGATATCTTATACTGTGTATGGCAAGTTTTGCCCAAAACATTCAATTAAAACATTTTTGGAAATACCCAAATATTTCCCGTCATACAATGCCAAAACCTGCTGGCCCATGCTTTCATGACACAGTGTACATTTATAGCTGGGACACTTATTCATGGGAACTGCAAACGATCTGNACGCTTAGTACATTCAACTCATTATAGATGCACATAAACATTTCAAAACCGTGGCCAGAAACTTTTCAATTGGGGGCTTTACGTTTGTGCAGGGAGCTTAACATTCTCAAATTTAACTATAACTCCACTTATTTATTGCGTTTCATATTTCGATTTGGGGGGCTTAGCCAGCCAAAGCCCTCCCCGTAGCGACGGAACAGAAACAGTTATTTCTAAATAAATATCTTATCCGAAGCAAACACTTGTGTATTGTGATAATTATTCCGGTACAGACTTCAGTGTGCTTCAATTGTAAGAATCCAGTTACCTTTTACAAAACAAAGCTTTACAAGTTCGTAACAGTACAATGGCAAAGTATTCCAAAGTTAGTGCAGTCGTATATGTTTCAACCGCGCAATCGTTGCGCGTCCTACAGCTTGCCGACCACCGTTTGGGTGAAAAATCGTGAAACACATTTTTGTGTTTACCTCAATTTCCATCCTACTGCAAAGCAATCTTTTGACACGCATCAGCACAACGATTATTACCGATATAAATATCAATGTCTTTTCGAAGCTCCTTGTCTTCTTCCACCTCGTTGAGAAAATCCATGTAATTTTCATCCGTAGTCGCGCCGTTCATTCGCTTCAGCTTCCAATTGCGCCGACGCCGCCGATCCGGGAAGACTTTTCGAATGAGGATCTGAAGCAAACAGACGCCGGGACTCGCGATGCTCTTCGTCAACAACATCATTTAGCAAAAGTGAAATGATCTTTATCAACAACATAATTTAGCAAAAGCGAAATGATCTTCATCAACAACATAATTTAGCAAAAGCGAAAAGATTGCTTCGCGCCCACAGCTCGTGAGAGCAATTCGAAAACCGCAGCGACGCGAAGCCACTGACAAAATTCAATTTTGGGCTCATTGGCTTGTCCGATGGTTCTGAGCCAACTGCAATCTTTTCACCATACTGCACGGACAAGTCCAGTGTCAAACATGCCGCTTACCCGGCACCTGATTTTCATTTCTTGATTGATTCGTTTCATCAACTACTTTTTCAAACAAAAATTGCGCTTCACATCCTCGTACCACGTCTGGCAAATCGGCGTCCCTCATCTTTTCCAAGTGGTCGTTGCTCACGTTCGAATTCCTCAGGTCGAGTCCCATGACAGTGTCGCCGACCTTGAGCAGGTGGCCGAGGTGAGTACGGGCATGCTTGAAGTCGTCGTGCATGCCAAGCTCGCTGCTCTTGATCACCCAGACATCCGACAAGACATGCTGCAAGGCGTAACAATGTGGTTTCGCTGCCGACAAATAGGTAGCTGTGTTATGGTGCATGATACCGTACATACTGTAGTTGAAGGCAGTGGTGTGGGAGGCGGGGGTGCAAGCGCACCCCCAAAGTTTTGATTTGTCAAAAATCCGGGAAAAATCCCTAAAAATACGGGCAAAAATGGCCTCCAACGTTGTTTGACTGCAAAACATGGCGCCCAAAGTTTGCAGAAAAAGACATGAAGATCTTTTTTAGAGGTCACACCAAAACAAGATCTTCCTGATCTTTGTGTGAGAATATTTGTAGGTGAAAAAAAATTTCGGGCAAAAATCCATCACACCCCCAAAAATTTGCCCGCTCCTACACCTATGCTTGAAGTGGGAGTCCGGTTGATCTTCGGCGGATTTTTCGTGTATTACAGTGTGATTAACTATTCTGCTGCGTTTCGTAAAGGGTCAACACAAGAGATAAAATGTGTGGAAAACTCTATTTTCCTTTCGAAAACTCACTTTGTTGGACGACATCCCTTCGCCTGATTTCACATGCCGTTTAGTAACCGGTTCGTTCTCCATAACCGTAAATGAAACGAGACTTTTGGGAGATGAAATCGGATGAAACGGATTCCTCCAGTACATACTTCCCGTCACCTCGGCCGCTTCAAAAACAAGAATGTCGTTCATTATTTCACAATTGTTTGTCGAATCGCTCTTTGCCGTTGCGAAGCGTCGTCATTTTACGTTCAAGGAAGGACGTTCAAGAAATATGCTTTTCATGCTGCCTGCTTCTTAAATTTAGGTGATCAACATGCAGCGGTTATGAGAACCGAAGCCGTTGCTGCTAGATAGCCAACACCCGCTGTGTATACATTGGATATCTTCGCCTGGTACAAACATTCGAAACAAACAAAATATGTACCACAATGTACATGGCCCGAGCAGTTATAAGTTGAGGCTCAAGAACGTCGCAGGAACGGAGTTGCTAAGTTATTTCTACGATCTGCTAAATATCTAATTCTGAAAATCTCAAATTTGAGTTAGTTATAAGTACATATGCTCAAGTTCAAAAGAACAGAAACATGCGTAAAGTTGAAACGCAAAAGGCTAATGCAAAGAGAAACATATATTCGGTCTCGCAATTCCACACCACGTTGGTCACGTTTTAGGCGATACAGTATAATACGAATCCCTCCCACAAGTCAAGTTGGTACGCAGACACTCTAATCTGTTAGCATGTTGTCCTTTGAACGACTTGTTCAGAGTCCTAACCAAATGACTCCACAGAAGAGGCGTTAAACATGTCAAGACATGACCGCTGAAACCATTCGGTCGGCAGACTGGTGGCAAACTGAACTACCGCATTGTGTCAAAATCAAAAGTCAAAAAGAATCAGCAGAAAGTCACCTCTTCTGATATTGAACACAATCGCCCTCTCATCAATGAATATTTAAACAAATCGACAAAAAGGCGAACCCTTTCACAACTACTTTCACACATAGTCCCGGGCATACGCAGGTCACGAAACACAGCTCGTTAGTTGCGTACGAGGCGCAGCACTCGAGATGTATCAACTGACTTTGCAAGGTATTGAAATCAATCAGATGAATGCAGTTGGTGACTCGCAGACATATCAGCAGCTGACCGAGGTTCCCCAGTTGTTGCGAAAATTTTTTCGGCAAGCATACGATGTCGTCCTGCGGCAAAAATCAACTCGACTGTTTTGTGAAAAATGAACCGCAAGCGACTTGCTGCAAGAAGTCTAGCCGCGCACAAGCGAAGCTGATACCTCCTAAAACGATCCTGAACTGGTTGTGGAAGATTGAAAGAAACGGAACGTAACATTTGCTTTATCAGGCCCAAAGCCAGGTTGTAAGGTTTAAGGGAGCAGAACACATTTTTAGGGGGAAAGGTTTTTGTTTTTATTATATGTTAATAAATATTAATAAACATTTTCTCTTCTCCCGAATGCCCTCCCCGTGGCCTAGTTTTTTTCGGTTATAGACCAATTTTTTTTAAATGACCAAAAAATTAAGTACAATTGTCTGATACTGTTACGGTTACGGTTTCAAGGTTTAATGCTACTGTGGGACAAATGACGGAATTACCTCAATCAAAAAAAACAGCGTGGTTATGGGCCTGTGCTTTAGCCAACCTTTGTCGCTCCGCAGTGACGGAACAAGACCTTGCGATTTGGAGGAGGTGCTGGAAAAGCCAACAAGGCTGCTTGCGGGGTAATCACGTGATTAAAAAAAGTACAGTGAAATAAAAATCTTTCTTGAAGTCAAGCAAAACTTCGTGGATACATATGCAGGGTTCCCACACATTTTCAAAACCCATTTTCCATACTTTTTCAATACTAAATCAAAAGATTGTAATACCAACATTTAGCTACATTTTTGGAAACTTTTACTGAAGGGACATACTGCAAAAACATCTGCAGAACTATCATCAGCACCGAAGAACAGGATTTGAATAAACAAATGGTTGAATTTAGAATTTCTATGCTTTTTCAATACTTCATGTACATTTTAGCCAAATTCAATACTTCAAGGTCTTGAAAACCGATTTCACAATTCAATACTTTCAATACCACGTGGGAGCCCTGCACGTGAGCGGAAATGCTAAATTTCGCAGAGTCTGTGGTTGCGCCCATGTCGTTGTTTGAGTTTAGGCCCTGGAAAGATAGACTTATACATTGTCATTAATGCAATGTAAAGATCTCGATCAATCGGTTCAATAAAAAATGATGGATGTGTGGCCCATCGCACTATTGCATCAACATCGTGGTGCAACTTTCAACTTTTCGCTAAAAAACTAAATCTCGCAAACCAGAAGAGATTCAAGAGATCGGTTTCATGCATTCCAGGCACACGCCAACTAAAACGCTAACGCAGTTTAGCCCTTCTGGGAACTAAGCCAAAAGCACAGTTTGCTTCACAATCGACAAAACTACAAAGTCTTAAGCAAATGCCACTTGTGAGGCACATACCTTACAGACAGGGGGCAGTTCAACGGAAAATGACGTCTTATAGTTGTACGTGTTGCTATGTGTGTCGTGAGATATCAATTTCTGGGAAGACTGGTATCTGTACAAAACGCAGGCCACGCTTCATTAAAAACCAGTTTCACAAAATCAACAACAAAAGAAGATGTGCTAACTAACAAACCTGCAAGGTAAAATATTCGTCAGAAAGTCTGTGAATTTTCTTGCATCTTGCTTGGTGGCATAGAAGAAATCAAGTCCATCTATATGGAAGACCACAACGTAAAGCGAGTGGACATGTTTTTACGAAAGCTGATGATTAAAACTGGAATCGGGTTTTTCACTTTTGGTAGAACTACTGTACTACTGTTTTTAATGTGCGATTTCATCACACACGTTTGGAGCCGCAAGAAATGAAGTAGTTTTTACAGAGCGTTAACACTTTCGGCGACAAGCGATCTCGGTCTAGAAAATCCGTTTTCGTAAAGCTCAGTCTTGAATCTCGAAGGCTGAAAGTCTCGTTCTCGATTCCTTTGTCTCGAAACTTAATGCTATATATACATCTTCATTTAGGTTTGGCAAAACTTCAACCTCCTCGCTGTTGGTTTGATCCTCTGGGAAGGAAAAAACATCACACAAGCCTTCTTTCAAATGAACGCTCAAAGTTACGAAAAAAGCAAAATCTTGCAAATAATAGTGGCATCAGAAAAAATCCGTAGAATTTTCCAACATTTTTGGTCCATCATAGGCCAGGAGAACAAAGCCGCTGTAATGCCCAGTATGGAGCAAAATGCTTACTTGGCTTAGAAGATATTTTGGTGGTGTTCTGATGCATTTGGTGCTTTAAAATGACTTGCTCCAAATAATAAAACGTTTTCTTGTGTGTTGTTTTTTGACGAACCTTGAAACAAATGCACATGCTTTTGATGACCGCCAATTACTAAGCATACTGCTTCCATACAGCATATTAGCTAATTTGCTCAAAATACAAAAAGGACGGAAAGTTTTAGCAAAATCAGTCATGCAACATACATTTATTGTTTGCTTTCAAGATCATTCCAAACTAAAATTAATACAAAGCAGAACGAAGAGTGGCTCTAACAAACTGCAACTACAGTATGAAAAACAGCTCACATGCTGTTGAAGACAAGATTTTTTATTTGCACAAGCATGGGCTAATTAGATTAAAATCAATGAACTTGTGGCGAAGTTGGTCTTGTCAACCAGGTTTACCAAAGTATCATAAAAACCGGGTTGCCTTCTCACTCATAGGTCGTAAGATCTATGACTAATCTCATAGCACACGTCAAAATGCAGTCCATCTGTTTTTCTATTTTGATATGATCAGTTGACAAATCTACACACCTGAACAGTCGAATTCCAAAAGTCTTTTGCCTCAACTCGATGACAATCCATACACATCTGATTGTTAACCACAAACTCCACAACAAATGTTTGCTCCAGAAACGTACCTTTATCAACCTGGAACAACAATTAACCAAAGCGTTTATTTCATAAACACCAACACACTCCAACCGATCTAGCTAAAAACCTTTTACAAAACACAAGCAATGTGAAGTTCAGGCAGCTTGTTTGAGGGCATGGACATTACTTGGACTGACTTCATAACCTAACTTAAAATATTTATTTGTAATTTGATACATAATCCAACTGTCTTTGCTTTGATTCAGTAAAGCTACACTTCAGTACAGATGGTAAAACAGGTTGTTAACACAAGATTTCCACAATTTTCATACACATGAGTGCTCAAAGAAATTTTTCTAATGACTGAGGTAATGTTACAAACACAATAAAAGAGTTGGCAAACCAATCCTCTGTCATAAAATTCAACCTACTGCAGGTTATTTTCATTTTTGTTACCATTTACACTTACTTCTTTCTGCACACTAAGTTGAACCTTTACCCTCTTTGAATGTGGCTCAGTCCACACAAATGAAGCATCAGTAAGCCGGACTTTTTGTAATGAGCTTTTCATTCGTTTCAAACAAATTGACAAAAGTTCTCTAGATTCCAGAGCTGCAGGAACCCAAGTAGCAGGAGGAGATAAATACCTAGAACAATAATAAGTTTGCAAACCATGTTGAAAAAAAGTTTCTTAGGTTGTAGAGAAAAAATTAGTCAATTACTCTACTAATAAGAACAAAACACCTTTCAAGCTAGTTACAACCATTCTGTGATTCTATTTACAACTTCGCACCCATGTCAACAATACACATTGCATCACTGCTGCAAACATTTGTTTAATGTATGCCACAAATGATATGCTCACATCCATATAGTTACAACAGTTCAATGTATGACAGAAATGATATAACTCAAATCCATAACAATTTAATTTCACATGTAGCTAACTATAGCCAGCATTTGCACAGCATCTGATAAAGACAAGCAATTTATTGGTAAGATTTTTCTTTGCAAGTAACTAAATTTAACTCACATACCTCTCACAGTTTTTACAAAAAATAAGATTCCCATGCTTTGGTATTCCATCTGTGATATCAACTTTGCATCTTAAACAATCCACACACATGTTGCTAGGATTGGGACTGATTTCAGATCCACACTCACAGCAAAGTCTGTTAGAAATAACTCATTGAACATGAACAGCCACATTTCACCACAAAAACATTTTTCGCTAAGGAAACTAGTTATGAAGAAACATTTCTAACATTATGCAAATATTGTACACAAAAGGAACTACCAAAAACCACAGATTTAAGTCAATTTTTGTCACAAAAACTGTGAGCTATGTCATGCACAATTTCTCATTTGACATGGCTTATAGATTCTACCAGGTTCCTCAGCTTTCAAACAAAGCACACACTAAAAAAACAAGAACCTTTTGAAACATCTGCCAACATGTTTCAGTGATACGATGGTTCACATAAATTGATGAACAAATTTTATTCTTCATTATATTTTAGAAAATAATTACTTTTGTAGTAAAATTCAGAAGTATTAGACATTGTGGCTATGAAATACTCTACACTAAAAATTTCCGCAATCCAAACCCACTCAAAAATACCTTCATTTATGCATGTGCACAACAGACTATTTTTGTGTGACCAAAAAATTATGATGGACAACCACAGCAGTTCCAACTATATTTTTATCTCTACAGGCCACATTTTCAGGTGCCATGAACAGGCAGGCCACATATTAGCTTGTGTAAGATAAAATATTTTTCTACCTCTTTCTTGGTAATACATGATGCTAATTATAGACCATCAGATAAAGGTCACAGGTAAAATGATCTATAGTAGTACACAATACAAAACTTATTTAATGTGAGGAATGTGATTGTTTTTCATCAAAAAGTTAATTGAAATCAAGTAACAAACATAAAATTAAGTGAAAGGGTAGCCAAAAATGTATTTACATAAAAAATTCTCAAGACTTTGAGCCACCCTACACAAGCCTGATGGCTGTTGCAACCTCTCCGGTAGTGTTGCGTTGATTGTGTGATTCACCACGAACGGGATGTGCGCGAAGAACAAAAATACATGTATGTGGTGCGAACAAGCAATAGAGTGATCTCGTCGGGTGATCTCTATTGCTGCTTGCTGCCACGGTGCGAAGCTTTGGGCACATGCCGCTCGGGATTTCCGATCGCAACAAAATGGTGCTGTGACCAGGATGTGGAGGTCGTGCGGAGTTCAGCCTTCACACAAAGAACATGCGATCGATGTGGTTCGTTGTAAAAAGGAGGGGATGTTGTTGCAACCTCTCCGGTGGTGTTGCGTTGATTGTGTGATTCACCACGAACGGGATGTGCG
>JGI24022J15233_10006885_pt1 | contig 12421 bp, 7 predicted proteins | sample Ectturendosymbi2_FD_15233 | JGI IMG/M metagenome (IMG submission 15233)
CCACTTTGGAATCAAAGCATCTGATGCACGTTCGACTCCATGGATCGTAACAAAGGTTATAAAACACATGATATCGGACTGGTCACGCATCAATCAAATTAACATCGTTCTGCGTAACGCTTCACTGCACCACCTATCGAAGACCACTAAGATGCCACATGTTGACAGTATTTCCAAAAAAAACAGTTTTTTTAGAGTAAATTAGTAAACACTGTTGACACCAGTGTGTTCGCGTAAATTGCGATCGTAATTGCGTCAACTGTCGTTTNAGTTTAGACTCATATTTTGCACGTTCATTGAGATTTACTCTGTGAAAATAAAACATCCTTTTGACTGCCGTAGTAACAGCGCTAAATTTGAAAAAAGTTCTACCTAATTTATCAACATTCCCTGATGATCCAGTTTGGTCAGGTACATGGCCATGAATGTAGATATCTCTTCCAGCAGTAATCGCATGTTGTGCAATTCCCACATTTACGTTTGTAGTCATATTTAAACCTGTAAAAAAGACGGGTTGCTGAATATCAATAGCAAACTCCATATTGGAGAAACAAAATGTATTTGGATTCAAGGCTGTCTTGAATCAAACTTCTGACAAAAAGTAATCACAGTTGACAAAAACATACCAAGGCAGACAGTTCATTGAAATAAACCTGTAGACTTTCAAATGTTAATATTTGAAACCATGGATTGGGTTTAGGTCTTTCAGTTTGTTTGAAGTAGATCTTTGACAAAAAATTCGCTTTTCATATGCATCAGATACTTCAGGAAATGTTCCACTCACAAATAAACTAAACCAGAGAAAAGGTTCAAGCGGATTTTTTCTACTGGTATTGGATTTCAGCTGAATGCAATGTAGGAGCAATTTTTCAACAAATATTCGTGAAAAGCTGCTTCCGTTGAACCAAAATTTATTGCGAAATTTTAGGTGTCTGCAGTTTTTGTCCTGGTCTCAGGAAATGCGTAGAACGAATTGAATACACGGTTTCTACTAACATTCCAGAGCTCTTAAAAGAAATAGTATACAATTGCAAAAAGGTCCGCATTTAACCAGAAAAGAAAACAAAACCTATATTTTTGAACTTAATCTAGTTTCTTCAATGCCGAAACTGAGTTAGCATCAGTGGCACTACTACTGACAACGTTCTATTCATAAAGGCGAACTAGCAGAGTAATGATGGAATGTGTAAACAAATTTAAAAAGGATTATTCACATCTATATATCCATCGAATTGATCTTAAAGAAAATTACTGCTGTTTGTTTCCAATAAATTATTAGAATGCTAGATGCAGGATTCCACACAGTAGTGAATACTTGGTAAAAAAATCAAATGAACTGAAGACAAGGTAACTAATGTTTTAGTGCCAAGCTGACAAAACAAGGAAAAATGTTATTTTTCTTTACAAACACTCAAGTGTCGCATACAATTGTCGGAGGCAAGTAACACAATGAAATTTCTGTAACATCAAACTGTGAAATGTTAGAAAATGCTGCAGTGTTGTTGAGTACATACACAGCAAAGCTCACCAGAATATGTTCAACGTTGTTGCGCCAAACGTGAAGGTTATCCGAGGTCAATCGTCAGTTGCCGAACGTCAATATCACCGGCTATCTTTTCTTTCCAGTTCTTTTATAAGTTGGAAACATTACTTTGAAAAAATATAGTAGCCCTATAATGAAAGATAACTGCACATGGTAAGCAAAGGAAGAAGATCCTAATCAATACTTTAAGTCCATTTAAAAAACATCGATTTTGATAAACAGAATAAAACAAGCTGGCCATGCAGTTTAGATTCGCAGGCGTAGGTAGTGCCTTGAAGTTCCATTGCGCAGTAATTGGGATTGTTTCTTCCCGAAATAACGTAACTTCTTATTTTCATTTAACACAACTGAAAAATTTCTGTTACTAGCTTGTTGTGCAAGCACTTCGGATACAAGTTCGACGCCGGCAGTAACCTTTTTTGGAAAATAACACACGGCCATTTTTGAAAAGTGCAAGCAATCTACTGTCAGAATAGTTTAGTCCTGAAACTGAAAGGGTCTTTGCAAAGAATCAAAGGACCTGGTCTTCATTTTACAAACTGCGCAGCAAAGTAGCTACTGAGCTTCAGCGAAGGTGATCTTTTTTGTCGAATAGTTGATGCTGAGAAAAGCCTTGAAGTGGCACACTCGAAAATTGAAAACTTAGAAAGCACTGTATCAAAGTTGCAGACACTCATTGAAAGAATGGAGCGGAGTTATAACGAGCAACGGACATTACATGAACTTCGTTCGAAACAATACAACATTCTTTTACATGCACTCGCTCAGACCAGTAAAGTTGAAACTATACAGATCAGCCCGAGCCCACAATGCGTGCTTCCACAGTGGACAAGTTGCGTTTCTCCCAGGGCGGCTGTAACGAAATACAGTTTTGCAACATTCATCGCCTTCGAAGAAGAGCCTCAGTAATTCAATCTACTCCTGACGTTTCTTCGGGATGTTCGCGTCCCATTGTGATAAAACTTGCTCGGGCCACGGACGGTATGACGTTGCTAAACCTCGCACAAGATGCTCGACAGCATAATGCCAATGTACGTTTCCACTTACTTCTATCGATGCAGCAGCAAAAAGCTTCATTACTGAAATTGGCCCCTCGATGCAGAAAGATTCAGTGGAAAATTAAAGATGCCAATTATAATGCTTTTATGTCGATGGTGAGCGTGTATCAACGCAATATGCATTGTGACTAGTCGTCAAATGTAAAACGTTTGGGTGCGTATAATTGTCTCGGCAAACGGAATGGTTATATGTTTCAAGCCGTGTGATGTATCTACATCGTATTCTTTCGATATGTCACCTAATGCACGTAGCATATTCGCATCTAAAGGTAAATGCAAGCACGAAGAATTGTTTCTTCTTTCATCCTGTGAAAACTTTGATGTTATTTGTGTATCAGAAAGTTGGCTGGATTCTACCATCGACAATGATTGCATTTCTTTGTATGGCTGTCTTAAACCTTTCCGACCAGACAGCAACAGTCATGGCGGAGAGGATATGGCTTATGAAAAATCTGGATCTGGCATACTCTGTACTTGAAGGCTTGACTAACAAGACGCCGGCATAAAAATATTATTGGCTTGGTATTTCATTGAATAACTCAAAACCATTAGTTCTCGGTGTTTGCTATCAGCTCCAAAGTATAACGTTACGCGTATGCAGAAATTGACAGATTGACTTTGCGTACTAATACATGGTTCGCTTCATGGTGCGCCAAATATTGTTCTGCTGGCTGGTGACTTTAATGATCGCTCAATGAACAAATCACTTCACCTACAATCTGAGCAATTGCGTTTCTTTCGTTCCACAGTTTTGATCAACTAATAGTGTCACCAACCAGAAATTTAAGAACTTCGGACTGGTTCGCCATCGGCAAAGTCTCTCTTGTGCTGGATTCAGATATTTTACCACCTTAATGCAATCTCGATCATTCACAAATTTTCAATACTTCAAACCGTCTGCTTCCGATTTCTCCACCTTTATGAAAATTGTTATGGGACTACGCCAACGCTGATTTCATTAAACTAAGCGATGCTCTCTTATGTTTACACTTGGACGACATCGTTGCAAATTCCCCTAACGTCGATTCAGCTGTAGGAAATATAACGGACATAATTGATCAATGCGCTCGTCATAACATTCCTTTAGAAAGGTCATCTCACACACTGCACCTACTCAATCAAACAAACCCTGGTGATCCCTTAATTTGAAACGTTTAATTTTCAAAAGCAACGTTTGTTTATCAAATGGCGCAAAACTCTTAACCCAGTTTATAAATATTCCTGCGATAAGCTTCGAAGTAGAATTCAACGCACTATCCAAGAAAGGAAACAACAATACAAGCTGCGCATTGTGGATAAACTTCATCATGTATCCAGCTCACTACCCGATTTTTGGAAGACTGTTAAAGATCTTCTTGGTACTGAACCACAGTCCTACGATCCTTTAAAAATTGGCAACGATGTGTACTATGACAATGTCTCAAGTGTCAATTTGTTCAATAAGCACCTGGCTTCAACATCTAGTGTGCGGATGTAGTTCGTTCCTAGTCGCTTCCGCCCATTCATCTGCATCACTAACCTGCGTATACCTCCAGTTACCATCGAACTGTTTGCTGGTCTGTCGTCTTTTAAACAGGTCTGAATTCGAGAAAATCCAAAGCTTTTGATAATTTACCAATTGCTTAAAACTCAAGTCATGTTCCATGTCGCCTGCTACACCGTTTAGTCTCCTTTTTGGTTTCATTCTTGCAACCAACCGGTATCCAAGGTTGGGGAAGATTGCGTCGGTTATATCTCTGCACAAATCCGGCCCAACATATGACATATCTGCAGGTAACTATAGGCCTAATGCCATACTTCTGTCAATTTCTAAAGTCTTCGAAACGCTACAGTGTTACATAATCATTTGCATTCACAAGTGAATCTAACGATCTGCTTTTCAATCGAAATTCCGATTGTTATCGCTATTGGACAACAATATTTTACGATTAAAATGCATTGATTACTGTTAGCAAACTAACTTACTGCAGCTATATAAGACTCTTACTTTGTTAGTTGAACCGATAACGTTTCACTTTTATTTGCGAGAGCAAACAATACGGATTTGTTTTTGTTTGCAAGATCTGAAAATTCACGTAGTGCTCAGAAGGGAGTTTTGAATGAAAATAATTCATTCTATCGCTTGCGTGATAACGCCAAAACAATCTCGCAAAATATTTCAAAATCGAAATATTCCACATTTTTGCCACAGTAAGTTTTAATATATGAAATCTTTCAAACTTTGCTTTTTGTGACTGCAGACTCTGCTTTGTAGTCATACGTCAATTCATTCCTTGAAAGTCAATCAAAAGCACAGGAAACGTACAAAGGATATTTCTAGGTCCAAAGGACATAATCAAGCAGATAAATATGTTACCTGATTTGCAAGAATGCATGTTGAGGCAATCTTTTGAGACCTAAGTAACTTCCATGTTGTTCAATATTATTGTTTTATTGCTTCTTTGCCGTAAACACAAAAGTATTTGCGTCTGAATGTATACTACCAACGTCGATTGCATAATATCATAACTTACTTGATGTTCCATTCAACAACCGTTTGCATAAGTCATGCAACACGCTGCTGCTTACTATTTATTACAAGCCACCAAGTTCAAACTCAAATGATTAAAAAATTTTGCCGGAACTGGAGCAAATAAAACGTTTTTTGTTTCAACACTACCGTTCAAGAAAATTGACCAAATAATCCTTTCATGGAAAATCCACGGATGCGGCAGAGTGTTTGCAACAGCTGCGTGTAGGAAAAAAGTACATTGCGTGCTAATCGACAATTGCTTCTGAAGAAACATATTTTCAGCACAGCACGCGGAGCGTTTACTGTGCCGTTCCATTTATTTGGTAGAAACCGCAGTGAACAGTGTGGAGTTGTTGAAAAAGTTTAATGTTGCGATTGAAACAATGGAGATTTTCCACGAACCCGTAATTTGATCTTCTAGAAAGCAGCCAACCCCGAGCGGTCCATACTCTGCTTGCATCTGAATGAGCAACTTGATAAACAAGTGCAACCCGTTAATAGATTAAGTGCAAGAAGCTGTTTGCAAGTGTATGAAACACTTCCTACAGGTGGTCAGTCAACAACATGCCCATCTATCCACTGAGATAAATATAATCGAACGTCCACTTCAGCACAATTTCATCTGTTACATTTTTTCTCAGTGAAGGCGGTTGACGTTTTGTCTGGCCATCATTGTTGTTGTTGTAGTGATCTGCATTGAAATAAAATTGAAGCGCTCTAACTTCATCCTTCTTTAATCAGGGTTTTTTTTAATTGCAAATGCACTGCCTAAGTTTTAGATGTGAACTAGAAAATAGCATATGTTATTGTTGAAATATTCTATGATTTATCTTCTACGTTTGTTGTCTTTTTGGTTTCACAAGTCAAACAGCTGTGCGCTTTTTATTAAATAAGACCAAATGCAGCAGAAATTTCTGCCATTCCGTGTTAAGCCTCTGTCTTTCACAGCATGTCCGATAAACACAAAGGTCGTCGCAGACACGTGGTGTTGTGTTAATGTATGTTGTGTTGTGTTCAAAACTGAGGTCGTTTAATTTTCCAGGAAATGCGTTCCCCGCCGAACCCACCACATTTTCAAACTAAAATTTTCGCAGAAATTCCTTTCAATCGCATATTATTGTTTTTCCGCTTTTTTCGAATTTGCCACGAACAAAATAGGTGAAATACTCAGGGTAATAATAAAAACAAATATTTTCTATTACAATTTTGCAATTTTCTAATAATTTTACTAGTTTCAGGCACATGGCTATATTACATTCGGTCGGTTGAGATATTTGGCCATTTTAGTATCTTTATGATGTTTTGTAGAACAGTGAGCACCGCCTAATAAGACGTCATTCGTTTATTTTATTTTCTATATTAACGATCTGTGACCCGATATCGCGCCTCGTGATAAATTTCTCCTGTGTCTTCCGCATAAGGTTTGATGCTCACTCGGCTATTAGAAATTGTTTTCGATTTTATAAGCAAAGTGATTGTTTATTGGTAATGTGCAGCAGCAATACAATGAAAACTTGCTGTCACAAATGAATGTTAGGCACGCGTGTGAACATTAATCTTTGCCACGAAATATGGAAATGGTTATTTCACACGTGGGTATGTGACATCAAGTAACCATGTTTAGTCGTGCAATTTTTGTAATTCACGTTTTGCAGAAACTTTCCGTTTTTCTTTGTAAACTTTGTTGCCATAAAGCTTACTTGTTGGTCATGTCACCAAACACTCTTGCACATTTATTTACTTCCTTAATCTTGATAGAAAAACTAAGTGCTGTGTTGACCACGTACCCAACTACAAAGATTGGTACGAGATATCTACAAGTTGAGATGTTTACAACCTGTAAGCGAATTTTAATCCTTGCTGCATCACTTGGACCACTAGTATTGCACTTTTATCCGCTACGGCAACAAATATGCTGTGGATTTTTCTTTGGCAAACTGGAATTTTGAGTGAATTGCAAATACAAAAAAATAAATAAAATTGTACTTGCAATTACTTCATCTCTCGCTTGCGTTACAACATCATGGGACTTTTCAAAGTCAAAACCTTCCGTTTTTTTTCACACTCATCAATTTGTCAGTTTGTTGCCACTTTTCTTTCTTGACTGCACGTCCCTGTTTCTTAGTCATACGCAACGATATTAGCAAGTTGAGCAATTACTTGGCTTTGTTAACAAATCCAAATAACCAAGCGTAATTTTGAGAATTTTCTACATTTGAACTCACGTTCAGAATAATTTAGTGAATATCAATTTCTTCAATTTCTTGTTGTGAACCTGTGACACAACCGACTGGGATGGTGTATTTAGCTGACTTTACACTTCCCAGGAAGCCTCTAATCGCTATACGGGCCGGGAAAGGAATGGTGCCAGGCAACCCAACGTTTGATTACAGTTTCCTGGGACATGTGACATCGGTTTTTTTCCGAAGCAAACTATTTTTGACTTCCCGACGTCCATTTTTAATCACGTTTACAAGAAAATCGTATCTGCACAACAAAACATACATAGCATACAAATTTCATACACTGTAGCCCAAAAAACTGCTTTTTTAAAACGTTATGAGCGTTTAAGATTCGTTTTTTCTTCATATAAAGTCATGTAGTAGGTCTACTCTTCAAATATAATGTTTCCGAGGTTATATCTGGAGCCTAACGTTTTGCACTAAAGAGTGGATCAATGTTTTATTCTGTGGTTTTAGGAAGATTTTTATAGAATATCTCTGGCACTGTTACATTTGTCTCTGAAAATGAGGAGAAAGTCATGGAAACACAGATTTCTAACAATGATCTAAGTAGGCCTTATGAAATCAACAAAAACGAGCCCCTGCGAATGGACTACCAAGGTCTCCTGAGCAGTTCACTTTCTTTTGTTCTTTAATTTTTCCCAAAGCAATCGGTTGTCCGTTTGTGCGGTGCGGCCATCATTGTTGTTGTTGTAGTGATCTGTGTTGGAGGGTGGAGCGTTGGAAAAGTTGGTAATGGACTGGTTCCTGCAGTTTCAATGAAAGGTAATGACGAAAACTCCTGTTGAAGCATTACGTTATTTAAAATTTACATGTGTTGTTTGCATTGGTTTCCAAAGCTATCGAAGAGCTGTATTCTGTTGATGCTAATTAAATCAGACCAATATCAGGAACTCTACTATTGCATCTAGAATTGACCTTTCGATTACATTTGTTTTTCCGCCTTTTCTGCGTTTCCATAAAAAAAACAAGTGATTTACCCAAGGTTGCATGAAAGCGATATGGGACTGTTTGGCGTCGTTTTGGCGACAACTATTTGGCGCTGGCAATTTGGCGCTGAGCTGTTTTAGCACGAGCGTTTATCTGCTTGGTTACTGTTACGCACACGTCGTTGTCTCAAGAACTGTGCGTTTTCTATCTTGCTCGGATGTTTTTCAAGAAGGAAATAAATGTTCTGCGATTGTCTTTAGATCAGATTGAGCGTAATTCTGTATTTTAGGACTTTAAAGAACGGATTTTCTTAATGAAATGTTATTGTTCTGAACTTTTTTCACTGATGTGCAGCAAACTCTAGAAAATAAACTTTATTCAATTGCTTTGATTAAAAAACATCAGTTTGAATATGGTGCGCACAAGCTAAAGGTGTTTTAATTGCCCAACTATTAGCACTGAAACACTTTTAGCTAATTACTGGAAAACACTGGCTTTCATTGTTATGAACCAGACCGCTTGTGGCAAAAAACAAAGTGTTGCAACCCAGTGACAAAGGCAGGGTAGATATATCATACCTGTCAGTATTTTTAACTGTTTTTTGGCTTTGGCAAATTCCTTTGTCAGGTTTGTCTCAATAGAGCGAAAATAATTTAGCGATTGGCGTGAAACTGACAAGGTATGCAGTTGCAACACTGTGATAAAAGGTTTACTTTTGACTACTGTATTACGATAAGCGACTCAACTTTTTTGTTAATGGTAGTGTCGTAAAAAGCGTAAAAGCAACAAAATGTAATCCAAAGGCCGCAGTTCTGCAAATATTTGAGTAAAAACCTTATGTGGTTGGAGATGAAGTTTATTTTTTCATAAACTGAATGACCACTGTTTTCAACATAGTAACCATGAAGAAGCACACAGCTGTTCGAAAACTTACAAAAGGCATGCAGATATCAAATGAGAATGAGATAAATTACATAACGCTTTAATCTAGATTGGGTTGAAGGTTGCAAAACTAAACATTGCTTCTCTGTAGGAATGCTGCACACAGTGACCAACTCATAAAATTAAACAAGTATTCTGACGCCCATGCGATATAAGGCGGACGTTCGATTGATGTGCGCGCAGCGAGCAAAAAAACGTGTTAGTTGTTAAAGAATTGCTTTTGCAAATATCAATGTTACCTTTGTTTCTTCACAATCAAAACAAAGGTTTCTGCATCTGAATCGAGCCCAGTCAACTTCAATCGATTGATGATCTCACTGTTATAACCCGGTTAAAAGCCATTTACTTAACACGTAATGCTTCTGCTAACTGTCTGTAACCAACCACAATCTTCAAAGTAACTTTCATAAAAAATTCTACCCAAGCTGGATTAAATGAAATGATTACATCAACACTCAGATCCAAGAAAACTACCAACTATTGCTTTCATGGAAATTAACAGGTGCAGCAGAGTGTTTATGCTAAATACGTCTCGGACAAAAATACATCTCGCGCTAATCGATAAATAACCCATAGTGCATCAATACGATATAGAATCCGCTTAGATCATAGTGTCCTAAGCCTGAATTAGAGCACTTATTTTTGATCATGTGGTGCCACTGAATCTGACGAACGTCTACCACTTAACTGTACGCTTCATTCTGCATTCGGCGTTGATCTCCTGCAGCCTGTAAAAATAATTTATGAGAGAAGCCCTTACAAATTTACTACAGCCTATAATGTGAAATCAAGCAAGACGTTTGCATCTTCTACTGTTATATCGTCTTTCTCTTAAATGCAAGCCAACTTTTGAAGTTTATGACGCTGTCTCTACGTATCTTGAGTGTACTAACCGTTTAACCTCGCCATAAAACACTGCTCTACTATGATTTCCTTATGTAGTAATTCATCCTTTGTTTAGGGAATTGTTTCTTTATTGTCATTTTGCTTGTTTGTTGGAAAACATTGTCGACTATTAGCCCTATGGTATTCTATTCTGTTCGTCGTGAGTTTGTATATTGTTCTTTGTGTGTTAGGACGCTCAACATGACGCGACGAAGAGCAAATCCAGGTCACGTCCTGCCGCACATCGTCGTAAACAAATAAAAGCATATTTCCACACAAACATGGTTGTTTCACAGCAAGTCAAGCGGTTACTACTCCATTCCTCATTGTTCCTCAAGGGAAACTGCAGTAAACAGAACGAGGTTATTGAAAGTCTCTCATATTGCCATTGAAAACAATGGAGGTTTTCTTAGAGTTCGTTATTTGTATTTTGGAAAGCAGCCGCAAGCAGAACCATGCCTCGTAATTTGTTTGGTTCTAGCTGAGCATCTTAATGAACAGGTTCTGTCTCTTAAAACAGCAATTATGGTGCAACAAGCTGCTTGTACATGAAGCTCTTTCTGCAGTGCATCACGAATGGGGAGCCTGCTTACTGCATTTCCGGCGGAGATGATGAATTAACTGACTTTCCTTAGCAAAATATTTTCCTTTGTATTTTTTATCAATAGAAGCAATTGACGCTTTGTGCGGCCATCATTATGGTTGTTGTAGTGATCTACGTTGGAATAAAGGTTGAGCGCAGCAACAGCTTCCCTATTTAAACTGTATCATTTAAAATAGTTCAATTGCACAGTTTTCTGCTTAATTTTTTGAGGACAGACAGAAAATGATGAAAGCTCTTGTTAGGATATTTTGTGGTTTGCAATTTACATATTTTGCCTGTATTGCTTTCACGAGTCATGCAACAGTTGCGTGCTGTTTATAATAGCTAAGTCAGGTCAAATTTGGTAGAAACGTTTGTCATTGCATCTGTCTCTTATGTTCGGCACCAAAAAATTCGTCACTGACGCGTAGCACTGCGTGCGCAAATTTAACTGCGCAAATGGGATCTCCACGAGATATCAATGTTTTTAGATACATGTAATCTTACCTAGCCGAATCCGACTTCTTTGATAGTTTTTTCCGTTCATTACCGAGGACAAAAGTTATGGATTAGATATGGGTTTGTCATAGCTGAAAATAATTGATTGAGCTGTAAATGTTAAACTTAAGCAATAATCAGTTTTCTAGAAACATTTCAAATTCAAAATCCTAGATGTTTTTATGAGTTCGTAGCCATACCTAAGTCAATCAACATTGTACAAACTTAACAATATTATTTCCAAGTGAAACAATAGTTTGCCTCATTGACAAATCCGCATATCTAAAAAAAACTTTGAGACTTAACTACTTTCTTCTTGGTGTTAGTATGATATTTCGAATGTCAATGTTGTGTTCCTTCTTCACAATCAAAACAAAAGTTTTGCATCTTAGCTGACCCCAGTCAATGTCAATCGCGTAATAACTTTTTTAATGTTCTTAACGTTGTTTCGCATTTTAAAAACGTTCACTTAAAAAGTAAGGCTTCTGTTCATTGTCCACGACAAACCACAATCTTCAAAATTGCTTGCATAAAACTTCTGTCCAAGCTGGAACAGATACAGTAAAACGTTCTCTCACCGCTCAAGTTCAAGCAAATTAAGAACTGTTTCTTTCACGGATAATTCACAGGCGCAGCAGAGCGTGCAAGACAAGAACTACATGTGGGACGAAAGTACATCGCGTGCGAGTTGACAAACACTTTAACTGAAGCTTTGCTCTTTCACAGCAAGTCAAGCGCTTACTACGCCATTTGTTATAGTTGTTCAGCGGAAACTACAGTGAATAGTATAGGGTTGTTCGAAATGTCAGGTGTTCGTTCGAATTATCGAACCAATGCATGTTTTCCTCGAATTCGGTGACTCTTAGGAAGCAACCAAGCAGAACTGCCTCGTAATCTACTACTGGCTGAGCGCATTGAACAAGTTCAAGCCAAAAATATTCATGGTAGAACAAGCTGTTCGCAAGTGTATGAAACGATTAATGCACTGCATCACGAGTCCACGACCTTGGAGCGCATGCGACAAGCTTCAGGTCATTGACTTAAATGCGTTTTCTCTAATGAGCGGACCTAAATCTTAGAAACCAATTGAGACAAAGAACATAAACTCAAGTTGACAACTCATCCAGTACAAAACTCATGCAGCTTTAAATTAAAGCGGAAAGGTCCACGCGGAGAAAAAGCAATGTTGAGCTTTTACCCCGACTCGTAAAGATAAGCGTCGTTTGT
>JGI24022J15233_10006886_pt1 | contig 12420 bp, 5 predicted proteins | sample Ectturendosymbi2_FD_15233 | JGI IMG/M metagenome (IMG submission 15233)
TTGGTGTTTTGTCCATAATTTCCGCTACAGATATGCTAGAAAGTCATTCAAGGGCTCTAAAGACGCGGATTTTGGCCTAGTTTCCAAAAAAATCTTGAGCCAAAAGAATGGCCCAATGGGTTGGGGCCAAGGATCGGCCAAAGGTGGCTACAAAAGAGCAAAAACACACCCACTTGTGGCGGTCCCCCCAGAGAACCCCAAACCGAAAACGAAAAATTTTTTTTTCGATTTCGACTAGAAGACTTGCTGAATCCGTAGAGGGTTTGAACAGCTCTCTAGCTCTAGAGGCTGACGATTCAATTTATTGGCTCGCGCGGTCGTTAAAGGGTACCAAAGAAACATCAAAGGCTTGCAGATCCGTTATTGCAGTCTGGTGTCGTAACTCGTAATAGTCGCGTTTAGTGTGCTATAAAGAGCAAACGTAAGTCTATTTGGTAAAACCGTTAGTATCTAGTAAGGGACCCGGAGCCTGAGCTACCTCTCCGATGGCTATAGCTCCGGCTCCGGTCCTAAATTTTAATAATCGCTAAGCCTGTGACACCGTAGCTGTCAGGCGTGGTGTTACTTGTTGAACAATGGTTCTCGGTTCTCAAACACTGTTCTAAGAGCCGCATTCAGCTCCCAAGCATTCTTTGTGCGGCTTTAGCAATCTTTCAGTAACAGATTCTATTTGAGCAAGAGCTGATGATGCCTACTTCGTAGGCGAAATATCTACTTTGTAAGAGCTCAGAGTCTGATTCTTTGCTGGGAAAGGATTTCTTTCGATAGACAGTGTCTTTCAGTAACACTTCTATTATTTTGTGTAACAGACTTCGTTAGTGCAATGAAACAAAACGTGTCAATTGACTTGTGGTAAATTTTTTTACGGCTCTAGCAAAATCGTATGTCTGGATTTGGCTCCTTGAGAACCACTGTTGTAGAAGTAAGTAAAACGTTAACTACCACAACCTCGTGCTTTCTAGTCAAAATGATCAAAGCGGGTCTGTAGCAGTGTAGCGATCTAAAAAGAACTGAGCTATAATGAGTAGGCATATAATAAAATATCCATAGCTTTTGTAGCTGTGTAATCATGCTGTTAGCAGGGAGTATGACTAAGATATAATACCACTGCAGATTTACACATGAAGTAAACGGCACGCCATTGCAAAGTAGGAATTTTTATTAGAAACCATTTGACTTACCAGCAAGGTTTACTAGATTAATGGCAAAGTTCACGAGGAAACATAACGTTCACAAGCAGTAGCATAACACGAAAGCTATAAACAATTGGTAACGATCTAGCATTGCTTTGCATAGCAGTACATTATCAGGAGGGTATATTAGTGCAAAAGATAAGAAATCAGAGCTTTTCAGCTATTTTGAAAAAGTCAAAGGTGACTTTCTTGCTAGAAGTCACACTATTTCTTTGAACAATGGGCTTTTAAACACATCTTCGCATTTGTGTTAATGCAAACGTATGAATGTTTGAAAGAACACATGAAAGAGGTAATCAACTATGTGTTTTGCGCTCTTTGCATGTTTTGCTCGGGCAGCGCTGTTAGCTGGAAACCTGAAATCGCCAAGACTACAACAGATAAAGCATGCAACGAGTGCAAAACATTTGCTCAATTGGGACTGGTCTGTATTTAAATGCTCGGACACAAATGTAGTTTTCCAAACAGCCATTTTCTTGATTCCGGTCGTAAGAAATAACAAAACGTCCTCAGGCATTAACGGCAAAGCCAGTGACTGCCTTTCCAGAAATTGTTCATGTTACCGCTACCTTGAGTTACGTTTCTGCTAGTAACTGTTCTCTGAATCGTCTGAAACTGTGATGGTTGTTTTTTCGCTGATTTTCTCATGGTAAGGGTTCTGCTTTTGGACAGATTAAATTATTTAAACCAAACCAGATTAAACCAAGCCAGATTAAANTACTCAAAAAGTTTGGTTTATTCTCTCAGTTTTGTGTACTTGATTTAATTCATTTTCCATTCAACTTAAAAGCANACCAAGACAATTAAAATATTAATGTGTAGAAACGAACAGAAGCCGGAGCTGGAGCCATGAAAAAAGAGAGCTCNGGAGCCGGAGCTGTGGCATTTTTACGACAGCTCCGCAGCCCTGGAAAGAAGCATCCACATGCACTGCACACTCGGTGAAACTACCCTTTGCAAATAAACCTGGCACATTACATTGATTTAACACAGATATTTATGGTTATACTTGTGTGTCTGGTGAATGGAATCTTTTGAAATTTGGTCATTCGCCCACGACAGTAAGCTATAAACCTAAGACGCTCACTTGCGAAATGCAACAAGGATAAACTGAGTTGTCTCTGCGCACTAATACTGACAAAACTGAGCTACAATCGCACTATTGCCGCAATGACTGCCTAAGCTAGCTGTTGTTTCAGAATCCATTTGTCATTTGTCGTCCGTTTTATCGAACAATCAGTTCATTACTTAAACAACATGATGGAAATGACAGTTAGAGCAACCTGTTCATACTGCAGCTGTGGTTGCAATATGTTATGTCTAGATCTTACTGTTGACACACACCGCCAATATTACTTTTGGGGCGCAGCCATACAAAAGAGCAGCACATGAAAACGTGAGCTGCAAGAAGTGACCCAAGAACATCGAATTAGGTTTATTGGTACAAACAAAACATACGTTGGCTTCAAACGCCGGGACACCTAAAGAAATTGCTCCGTCGAAAAGACCTCTACAGTTATTTTTTTTGTCCAAGTTTGAAGTTGTTGCCGAACTAATGTTAAACAAAAACTTTTTCTCTTTCGGAACACACGTAAACGCGCAGTGCATGAGCAGTTGGACTTTTACTTGCTTCATTTCAGATGCGCTATAGGCAAACTGGCCACTATGACTTCATTAGATGTAGCTGCTGTATTTAGCTAATTTTGTGGTTTGCCACAACAATAGTAGCTTCACACAAAACATGAGATATGCTTTCTGCATGGAATTGCTTGCGATTGAACACTGCATCAACAGCATCCTTGTTTTGTCTTGCTAAACAGCAAATCTCTCTTCCAAGGATCAAAGTACTTGCTCCTGCATATTCTAAACTTCTCCTTTGCCTACATGTATCTGCAGTTTCGCATAAGTTATTGGATTATTAACATGGTGTTCGTTGCTGAAATAGAAAAGTAATTGTGTTGTTTCCCCATCACTTACAGACAAAAGGCCTTTTCAAACCATTTCTGGTATGCGAAATTCTGGACGATATTGCGTTTACTCTGCGAAGCAGCTTTGTCCAGGACGGTGGAAAACAACAAAAGGTCCATTCTTCATATTTCGACGTCTATGTTGCGTGCAAAAAACGTAAATTCAAGCACGTTTATTTGAGTTGAACAAAGTACATGCATCCAGTTGAAATCGCCGGTTCCGATTACTTAACTTGCTTTTAGCGGCAATGACCTCATTAACTGCTTTACGTGAAGGGACTGAACGATAATGTTAATTTTGCGTCTGACTTCTTTCAGCAAATGCATTTGTCCATTTAAGACATTTGCACTATCTATTACAACACTTTATGCTCTTGGGGCAAATGGTTTTCAACTTTGCACACGTACCAATAGTTGCAGAATTAGTCAGCGGCAGCATGTGGTAGTGAACCTCGTGTTTGTGATGATGAAACGCTAGGCAGGTACTTTTCTGTTTCAGACCGGCTCACAAAAACGGTTCTAGACAAACCATGAGGTCCACTGGGGGGTTAATTTCTTTCTTAAACGCTACAGATGCTGGGAACTTGCGGCAGCTTTTCCTCCTTCGCTGAGCAACATCATCGACTTAAAACCAGAATGCCATGAGTCGGGCGAAAGCAATCCAAAGCAGTTGAAATCAGCATGAAGTGTTGCCCGATATTGATAAAGCTGTTTGACTGCAACGTTTCGATATACATGGCAGCAAAGACAGTGCAGTGATATAATCATACTGTTAATCATCAGTGGCCTATCTATGCAAAATGACGTCCACGGAAAGTTTAAACGTGCACCCTTTTTATTATTTAAATGTTAGATATGGGCACAATTTTTGCGAAAGAGAAAAAGAAAATGCATGTTTCAAAACAGAATGTTTGTTTTTGCTTTAAACGTTTCAGCAAAGAAATTATATATTGTCCATAATGACCATAACATATTTTTATACTCGCTTATTTTATAATGCAGTACCATACTTATTGTCAGGGTTGTCCATGGGACATATTTATCTGTCCCATTCCCATCCCATAGCAATTTGTGCCTGTCCCATCCCATGGGACGGTTCCCATGGAATTCCCATAGGAATGACATTCCCATGGAAAAGCCTACGTTTCCCATGGGATTCCCATTGGAATGACATTACCATGAACAAGCCTGCTTATTGTATTGNCTGACCAAATTCTAAACCTTGCAAAAAAGGCACACAACACATTGCAACTTCAAACGACAATTTAAAAAAAAAAATGAATCACATTTAATTTGTATGGTACAATAACTTACCTGTGCACTGTGCAAGAGCAACACCACGTTGGAACGCGCTACAGCCAAAGCATTGTACAGAAAAACGTGGCTCTAAATAGGACTAACAAATCTTCTTTCATGAGTTAACACCTTTTTGCTCACCTGGTATGGTAAGAAATAATAACTGCTGATGTTTCGAGGACTAACTACTGTTTTCTTCCTTTGCAGCCTATTTATCGGACATTAGTGGCCATCGAAGAAATTTCGTGAATTCAGAGTGGGCCGCAGCAGTTCTATGTAATTTGTAAATGTGTGGGAGTTTTAACAGCGGTTATTTGCGTAACAGCCAGATTCTCACAGCCACGGACTTAAAACTCGTCACAATGTCTGAAAGGCAACCATGGTCGTCGGAGGGAAGGTAAGGGGGGCCAAGGACCCCTGTATTTTGAAATTTGACATTTTTCTATTAAATTTTTATCAAAAAAATTGTTTTATTAGTTTCGAGTGGTTAAAATTAAATTTCACCACGTCTTCCCTCCCTGGAAAAACCACTATTGACCCTCCCCGAAAAAAATCCTTCCGACGCCCACAAATGCAATAGCACGGACTGACTGAACTTTTCTTATAGCGTGAGAAGGACGAGGTCTTATAAATATTGCAAGCGAGCGTTCTTGTTCTGTCACAATGTCTGACTGTGATGTTGTGTCACAATACTATAGTTTTGCCGTAATGCTTGGTCGTGCTGGCGCAACACGCCCAAATTATTCCATTAGATAAGGGCGCTGTGTTGATGCAGATGTGCAGTTAATGGTTGCATGGGGCGCAAAATTGAGGTTGAAGAAACTGCAAATGATAAATTTTAATTTATGCCAAGCAATGTTTGTGCTCCCTTCTAAGTGGCGCCCCTGGCACGAGCCATGCCTGCCATACCCTAGATACGTCACTGTCAATCACTGTTGCATTAGGAATTGTTGGTTTATCGATGCAACCGCCAGTTGTGTTCAACATCAAACATCGAATCATCATTCGTATACAAGCTGTACGCACATGTATAAAACACAAGCTTGTCTTGGCTTGCCTTCGCTTTCTCTTAAGTCGGAAATAATTCAACGAATACTTGTCCAACCTATGTCTGCATACGTGATCGCATGCAGACAATGCACACAAAGCTCGGGACTTGCTTATGCAATCTGATTGTTCGAGACTTTTCGGCGCTAACCTCGATTGCGTTTACGCAATGCAAGGCACGCCGAACGTGAGAAAAAGCAACGAGACTGCGCTCCACTTTACAAAAACCGACGATTTTCGCTGGACTTTGGTCACTATCTGAAATAAGTTGGGGTATTGTGGATGTCACCAATTCATGCATCTTTTAGTTCTTTCGTTTCGGATCTATGCAAATTGGCAAATCAAACTGTTGGTGTAGGTTGCCTTTAGGGCACTAATAAATAAACATAGCTCTTTGGCGATTTCATGGAGGAAGTCAGCACACGTGGTGGCGCGAGATCGGGCTGAGGTTGAGAAACTGCATAGGAACAAAAAATGCAAAATTGGAACGGAATTCTGTCACATGTTTTCCAGAAACTGGGACTTTGACATGCAAACTGCGGTTCGCGCTTAGAGGGGTTCTGTCAAAACTTGTCATGATTTTGGCCTTAGAATTTTTTCAGCTCTTTTAGGACTTCAGGAAAATTTCGGAAAAAAAACATAAAAAGGGAACGATATGCTGCCCAGTGTTTGTTGGAATTGAAGAACTTAGCACGATTATTTTTCCGCAATTATCAAATCTCGTGAATATATTTTGCAAATGCATTCTGCATAAATTATCGCCTATTTCGGATCACTTTCGGGACAACATATTCGCTGAACATACGATAATCTTGAGGGAAACTAATTTGCAGAATTGGCACCTTTTTGGCTTTTGCTCATGTTTATTTTTTGCCAGTTTAGATTTTTTCGTAAAAGTGCAATTATTCTGCTAGACTAGGAGTCTCCAAATTTTTTGTCCGAGGGCCACATATGCTATGACACAATAGTTAGAGGGCCGGGCATTTTACGTAATGTGAATGTTTAGGGATATGTTACATTTTACCAAATCAACAAAGTTTTCGCAACTATATTATTTCTTCATTATTGACAAAATGTCTTTGACGGCCGGATGAAATGGCTTCGACGGCCGGATTTGGTCCGCGGGCCGTAGTTTGGAGGCCCCTGTGCTAGACTATAGCAATGTGCAATTGCTACCTAGTTGACGCACTCACATTGCTAGAAAAACCGATGTGCTTAGTGGAGAGAGTTAACAGATTCGTGTACACAAAGTGTTCAGGTAGAATAATTGGATCGAACTGTGGCTGATGTTTNTGCAAGAACATTGTAGATAAGTAANCCTTTGTTGTCAAAACTACAGAAATAACAGCTTCTATCAAATCCAAGGAAAGTCGACAACCAAGGGTCGATCGAAAGCATGAACCGCTTGAAGCAAATTTTAGAATTCATTGAGTTGGTTGCAGTATGAGCCCGAGGTTATGCTTTTCTGATATGTACAGGAAATCCACTAACTATAAAATGAAGCAATAATCTCATGAAAAAGTTTGTTCAATTTAGGCCACGCTTAGAAGATTTGAAGAGGACCAAAGCTGCTCAATTGATGGTCAACAGCAATCATAAATAGATGTAAAAACAACAAAAAATTTTGCTGGAATTGATGGTATCAGCTAACTGCCATTTAATCAGCAGCATCTCGTACTTGTTAAAGCCAGATATACGGTTCCAGCTCAACCAGCACATGCAGAAAATTTTTCTTAATTTTGTGCTACAGCAAAAGGTTCCTTTCAAAGGTATGTAAATCTATGATCATGAAACGTTTTCCTATCGTGGATCAGATGGTTTTTGGATTAAAACAGCGCCGCATGTATGACGTCGTTTTGGTTTTGCGCTTGCTACAAAGCAAACCACAAATTATTTTGAAACGCCTGATTTTGCAAAAATAGGGGCATCATGTTTTGGCTAAATATCATCAGCGTGCCGTCTTATGGATTCCACCATTCATTTGTTTTCAAAAGACAGTTGCTGTTGTAAACACTTACTACCAGTCTTTTATTTCGGGAAAACGCTCTATGAATTAACGTCACCAACGGAGCAGGACATATCCGCCAAAGACCTGGTCAGGGCGGACAATCACTCACAGCTGTCGCCGTTGTGGCCGTGATAAAGCAGTGGAGCCGTCATGTCGTAAACAAAGTTGTTTCGGTTGCTGGACTCGCAAATCCAACAATAAAGTGCAGTAAAGTAAGGCGAACTCGTATCGTCACCTGTAGCCGGATAAGCCTGGTCGGTTGTTTTGCTCTTCGGCAGATAAACGTACTTTAGAAAGCTGACTTTGTTGAGAAAGAGTCCGGAGATAGCGCTCAAGCAATGTCACAATGTCTGAGTTTTCCATTAACTGATCTAGCGAGGCTTAATAATCACTACAAGTGTCTGTGGCAGGTCTTGGAATCAACTCATGACTACAAAGTTTTTTTACTTAATATGCTATAACTACATGCAAGCAGGGATAGTTCCTCGAGATTGGTCTTGGTCTAGAGTAGTGGTCTCAACCTTTCTTGNACAATCACCCCTCTACAGAAATTTTGTTTAAAAATCGCCCCCTACCAATGATTTTAGCGTTGTCTGAANCAACTGTGTTAGGTTTGTTTTGAAAATAATTCAATTCTCATGAAATACAAACGGGCATTCTAGTCAGCACAAAACAAAACGAATGCAAATNCATTTGCAGAATACATGTTATTCATTTCCAAAAAATGGCTGGTTACCACGAATGCGAACCTTGCGCCTAATGTTTATCTGTAAGCTTTTTCAAAGCAGGTTGCAAGCTGGTCAGCTTAAGTTTTATGGCGTTTCCACCGGTCTTGTTCATGTCAAGACGATTGCGGTATTTATTACGCATGTGCAGTACTTGGTTGAAATATACGTCGTGGGAAATGCCAGTAGTAATAATAGCTTCATTCTTCCCAAAACGCTCACTGCATTTGATCCAAACGTCTGACCAGCCGTGTGAATGGATTATAGCGCGGGCTTCATCGTCGCTTTGGATTTCGATCTGGATGTGGAATCGGATTTGCTTATGCCATAGTTTGTCGTAAGGTATTTCACCCAGTCACTTTCTACGCAATGCAACTTTGGGCGTTATCTCCACAACAGAATGACTTCTTAGCAAACTTCAAAAACAGGTGACGAAAAAGATTTTTTTGACTGCTTATTTAAGTCAAGATGGGGATGGTTGGACTTACTCGCCGGTCTAAGTTACCCTTTTCCTAGACTAATATTATGCTCTGTCATACGTCAGATGAACACAGTGTAGCTATGCCCACAAGCACAGCAAAACACTCGAACTGACTGAAAAACACGATATAAGCACATTTCACAACTTACCGGTTGTGTAAATAAGTTTATTATCCATTAAGTAACGTAAATAGTCTAGCAACAGTCATATATCCAAAATTTTTACAATAGAACACACTTAGACACATATTTTTACTGAAGTTACGAACCACCGATTATCAAACGCGTGATAACGGAGTGTGGCTTTTTTGCCTACTTAACCATATTTTGGCAATGCTCTACCAAGGGCTATGAAGTCTTACTTCAAGGTAATTTTGCTAATCATAACACAAACGGTTGGATGGATTTTGGCAGTTCACGACGAAACATAATTCGACTAAACTTGATAGCAACTTGTGATTAATATTCCCAATCGCCGCGAAAGTCTATGCGAAGATTTTGAGCAGTGGTTCCCAAACTGTGGTGCGCCTACCAATAATGGTACGCGAGACCTTCAAGGTGGTAATTTACGCGAGTAGGCCTACTTTCTATTTTTCTTCACAAAAATATGTATTCATAGCTATAGTTTGTACTTATCAGGTACTGTTAACAAATGTCTGAATTTGTGTGTAGTTTCCTTGTTGGTTTTTAAAATTGGCCACTATAATTTTTCACAACAGTTTTGTTCATGTGGCATTTGTGTCGATACTGGTTTTCCAAACTTTTGATCTAATGATTTTTGGTAGATTTAGTTTTCCTGGAAAAAGGTATATGGTGACAGTTCCGGACCCATAAATGGTACGCGATCAGAAAAAGCTTGGGAACCACTGATTTAGTGGTAGCAATATTATCATTGTTGGACCATTTTTAGTATCTTCAACGAGGCTGAAGATTTTCCTTTTCAAAATATGGAGTTTGACAGATTGGGTATTTTCCGATAGCTATATTAGTATTGGCCGCTTTCAAACAATATCGGTAGCCTATAATTAAACGAATCGATGCATACTACACGGAAACGTCCAAAATACCCCGCTCGCTGATTTATACAGGCGGGCAAATGTAAATGGTTGAAGTCCCTTTTTTTTACGCTGCTCATGCAAAGATTGGTTTAACTAACCTAGCAAGCTACTCAGTACAACAGTTTCTTTACTCTTTTATCTTATTTTTAACATTAGTCTCTACCAAATACATGTAAATACACAATGTAACCTACGTCAGAACCGCAGTGCTTGACTCCCAAGAGGTGGAACTCTCCGTGGCATTGGATAGTTAGTGCAGTGAAGCGTTATACAGGACAATGCTAGATTGGTCGTTACGTTACCAGTCCAATATCATGTATTTTGTAACTTTTTTAAAACCGTGGAGTCGAAAGTGCATCAAAGGATTTGGATCCAAAGTAACAATCATTGTTTTATTTTGAGAATAAATTCAAAATGTTAGTACATTTTAACGTGCAGAAATCGCCCCACTAAAAATTGAAATTGCTCCCAAATCTGTTAAGTCAACAAATAGCCCCCACACGGCATAAAATTGCACCCTGGGGAACGATTTCGCTTCCGTTGAAGAACACTGTTCTAGAGAAGGTCTTAAGATCTTTTTTGCGTATCTCTGTCTCGCCTTATAGCTTCGGTGTCAAAGGCTGCAGGTCGTGGTATCGATCCTTGTATCTCGAGACTTTCAGTGACTTGGCGACTTGAAAAGTTCCAGCAGTATAACCTGTTGGATGTTGGTCTCGTTCTTGCTTGGAAGTAATGCCTTCTGCAACAATTCTGAATGTCTGAATAAATTCTTCAATCAAGCCAGAAATCAAGGGGTCAAACAATGTGCAGTATGATATATGCAAGTACAAAAACATTACGACTACCACCCGCAAACTACCCCAGAACAATGGTTTATAACAAAACGCTGACGCTTGTTGTTAGAGCATGATGTGAATTACAATTTGAAGCACATACAGAACACTGAAGGTTAACACAACATGGTGGAACTTTTCGCAAGAATCCGAATTGCCGATGGATTGTTGTTTGTCTCGTACAGCAGTGAAACAAGGGTTTGTTGAAACCAATTTCTCACGTTTCCAAACGAGTCATTCTCTTTTTCAAGGTCTGAGTGCATCATACAAGTTTAAAGTAGTGCAGCAAACCAACTGCAGTGAGCAGAAAAACTTTGAACGCATGGAACATTAGACCGGACCTGGTTTAATGTCAGTGGGCGCGTAGTGAAGGAGATCAAGCGGAACGGTAGCCGTGGGCGCAATATCTTTCTAAAGATTTTTCAAGAACACATAAAACAATTTTCAGGAGTCTTATCTTTGTCTATGTCAAATGCATGTTACTCTACATGTATTGGTAGAGTTGTTGTAGAAACTAACTTAAACTCACAGACCGACGTTTGGTCAACAAAGCCATGGCGATATATTCGGTACTGATGCTTGAATGTTTGAATCCGGCTCAAACATTTTTCCATAGAACCCGTTTTTAGTGCTGCCGAAAACACGTAAGTGCTTTTTCTTTCTTTAAAACCCAGCATGATAAAATTCAATGTTTGTCTTTCTGCAACACAAAAACCTTGTAAGAACGAGAAGGTTCAGTCATTGGTGGTTCTCTATTTTAACAATCGTTTTTCTAAGCATGGTTTCATATTTTAATGCGACATTTTGTGCTAAATTTCATGTTTAAACAAGGAACAGTTGGGCACAAGACTAAGGGTTTGAGACCAAGACCTGCATCCTTCGGAGTCGAGACCGAAACTCACAAAAACTGGTCTCGAGTCTGCGCCGCTGGTATGTTTGGGTAGTTGTAGTTGATCATTTAGTAAGCTTGCTTCCGTGCGGGTGGAGCTACCAGAACCAAACCCTTCATTTATTGGCGGCATTTAGCGAGTGGTCCTTGTTTCTGGTAACACTTCAGTGCCGTTTACGCCTTACATTGCGTTTAAATCACGAGAGGAATCTTGCTTCAATTTCAACCAGATCTGACTATAAGCTCTAAGCGTGAAACGTAGTTAAAGGAACTCTCTGAATGTATTATTTTTTACCAGTTTCGTGCTCCATTTGCTAAACTCCTTCGGGTTGGAGCTACGTTTGTCATGGTTCACTGCATTTTTATTCAAGCCTGGGTGTGCACATGTCAATGACTGGAAGTCCGTATAGACTCAATCTATGTGAAAGATGTTGCTTTCGCGTATTTGGCCAGGCTAATGTTTGTAGTCGAGATCGATGTAGGCAAAAACCAAGAACAGTAAATTATTGTACAATAGTACTCTTCGACTGTGTCTGCAGCTGCCTCATTATGGACAATAGTATCGTTTTGTTGCCACAACGCAATCTCGTTGTTTTGAACCTCGTCGATTCAGTAGGTTTTCTTTTATCAACAGTTAATATTTGTGGATGGCAGTGGTGTAGTGCCTAAAGGTGGATGGGGTAGCTGTCTGTCATATGAAGACATGCTTGCTGCAGTAAACACAGCTGCGATTTTTCGTGTTGAGAAATTCACAAATAGTAGCAAGAAAGACGTTGACCATTGGGTACCAGTAATAGCAAAGCCACAGCAGTGACCACACATCAAGTGAATCAGTCGCAATAATTTATTTGCACAAGGAAACTAGTTTCGTGTTCGACACATCTTCAGTCCTTATTCAAATAGATTCTATTGTTCGATACATCT